>ERZ773157.764-NODE-764-length-35751-cov-116.009021_pt1 | contig 35751 bp, 43 predicted proteins | sample MGYA00511480_ERZ773157 | MGnify/ENA primary metagenome ERZ773157 (study PRJEB29015, sample SAMEA2737863) | human gut metagenome | biome: human gut; feature: human-associated habitat; material: faeces | place: China | collected 2012 ... | reverse complement strand
TTGATGGTAAGGTTTGGCTTCATCACGTAACGGACGTGTTTGCCTGTTACATATTCGTTCTCGTACCATTTCTTTGCGAACTGTCTGTCAAAACCACATGACGCCTCCAACTTTAGATTTGTCATTCGAATGCAAAGTGCAATTATCTGTCCTATATCTGTCAACATATTAATTTATTTAATCGGTTTAAAACTAAGTTGCGACTAAGCCGCCGCAACTTTTAATTTATCGTAGGCGGTTTTTGTCAGCCCCGCCAATGTATCGCCTAAAGATGCATCGGGGGTTTTCAACGTGATGGTAGTAACCCCGTCCGTAGCGCTGTCAGTTGCTAGTTCGCTTGCTTCCAATCCTGCCAATGCCCCTGCAAGGTAGTACAATCCCGTAGTAGTTGATTTGAACGCCGCGCGGAAGTTTCCGCCTAACAATTGTTGACGAAGGACGGAAAAGCTAGCTGCATCCACGGTATTGGTAGACATCAGTTTAATTACAATACTGTGTTCCTCCATGTTGGGCGCAATCTCGCTAGTTTTGATACCGTCCGTGTACGAGATTGAATTACGTATCGAATTGACTGTAAAACCCTTCTTTCCCGTTTTCATCGTCACGGTAGCGGCGCCGTCAGCTATGGAAATTGTAGAAATGTCATCAGAGTTTAATAATACTAGCTCGTCCACATTTCCCACGCCCCCGATAACGGCGAAGTTCGCGCAATCGAAAAGTATGTCTTTATCTAATTTCTTTATACAAGCCATATTATTAAACTTTTACCGCCGCCGTACGAATTGAATCGTAGTGCGCCTTAGTTAATGTTAATCTCATTTCTCCCAAAACATTTTCGGGCGTTGCTAGCGTGATGGTGGTATATCCCCCGTTTGCGTTCGCGTCCTCCGAAACTGCATTAGATTCCATTCCATAGGTTACGCCATAAGCCCGGTAAACGCCTGTTTCCTTCATCTTAGCAAGTGCAATGAAGCGACCGTTAAGAATCGTGTTAACGATTACGGCGGCATTCGCGTCCTTATTGTACACGGTGAATATTACGGACTGTGTTAACGCCGTTGGGGCATTGTCGTTTGTCTTAAGTTCTTCCGTTGCGTTGATGGCTTTCTTAAGCCCTTCCACCAACACGCCCGTACCTGCTAAAGTGAGGGTTACAACACCCTCTTTTACTGCTGCGGTGGTGACATCCGAAGAATTTATAAGTATCATTTCTTCGATACCCGCCGCGCCGTTTTGGCAATTCGCTAGAATCGCCTTGCTTAATTTACTTATACATCCCATAATTACAGTAATTTAGCTGTTACAATAGTAGTCCATGCGGCACCAGCTAGTTTCATGCGAGATTCCCCGATAGCATCTTCCGGCGTCTTGATAGTTACGGTTGTGAACCCTCCGTTTGCGCTTGAATCAGTGTCTAATTGGGAAATCTCCAAACCGGAAACGACCCCTAATATCTGTTTATCAGCGTTCAGATCCGCGAACCTTACCGCCGCCATGAATGACCCCGATAACAGGGCTTTAACAATTAGTGCATCCGTGCCCGACTTTTTGTATAGGGTGAAAGTTAAGGACTGGTCTACACCCGCCCTCATATCACCCGATTTAAGGGCTTCAACCACTTTAACGCCTGCTTTGTAACACTCAACGGGAACGGTTTTCGCCCCCGAAGTGAGTGTTATTGTATCCATCGTATCAGATCCCGCGTTCAAAGTATATGCACTAACCTGTGACCGATTAATAAGGTACAACTCCGCAACGTTCACCGTACCGCCTTGACAGTCGTAGGATATTGCGTTATTTAGTTCTTTAATACATGCCATTTAGTTAGTATTTTAATGTTATTACTCGTTACGCTGTTTTGTCTACTGCAAGCTGCAAATAATCGGGTACTGCTAACATTGCATCGGCTGCAAATACAGTGGTACTGTAATATTTACGGTCTTTTGCATCGCGAATGAACGGGGAGATAAACAGATTTGCGTCCTCTAGAGCTAATTGGATATTATCTTTCGGAGTGAACGCGATAATAGTCTGCGTAGTAAGAGCGTCATTCTTGGCAGACGCCGAAACGTGTTCCATCTCATTAATGCGGTAACCTTCCAAGAAATAAACGGGTCTGCCATCCTCAAGGATCATTTGCGCGGTTGTGTTGTCCTTGCTTTGCAGAAGGTTTTTGTACGCACGCATAATATTACTAGTTACGAAGAACTCGCATTTGCTTCTGATATCGGAACGTTGATCGTCGATACAAGCTTTCATTTTTGCTAAAATGTCGTCAGTCTTCGTCGGGTCAACGGTTTTGATACTGATAGTAGACGCCAGCGCCTGCTTGATAATACCGCCGTTTTTAAATACTGTGTATTCGCCCTTTGTGTCGGAAGTCTTAAGCCCGTCCAACCATGAAAGACGCAACATATCAGCCGCCAATACGCGGAGGATCTCATTCTGCATGAACGCCGCCAAAGTAGTTTGGTCAAAATCGTCGGACAAATGTACACCTTTTGCAACCATTTTACCCCAAAGGTCTTGCAGACACACAACGATAGGTAATTCTATCTGCGCATGGTCGTAATACTTCACGTTGTCGACCATTGAACTATACTTGTATTCACTGTCACAACCCGAAGAACGGCGCACCGCCTTGTCTGCTGCTTTGAACGTAACTACGGGTGTGCCCTTCTCGATACCGGACATAACAGTAATGTTACGTTGGAGCGCTTCATCCTCGTTAAGTGTCAAGGAAATAACATCGTTTAATGTGTCAATGTTAAGTTTGTTTAAGTCTGTAAATGTAAAAGCCATAATCTTATAGTTTTAAATTGTTATTGATTTACCATTTCTTTCTGTTGGCTCTGAACGCTGCTTGAACCGCTTCGCGGCTTAATTTCGTTTCGGTCTTTTTCTCGGTCTTTACCTCTGTTTTGCCCGCCGGGGGAACGGGTGTTTTTCTTCCCAATTGCGTGCGGATCGCTGCGAGTTCTGCGGTGTATTTCGCCATCTCGGTTCTCACTGCTGCGGCTACCGCTTTAGAAAGTTCCTCCGGTGTCGGGGTTTTCTTCTTTTCATCGTCCTTCTTTTCATCGTCTGCCATTTGGTCGCCACTTCCCTGCTCTTCCCGTTTGGCTTCGTCCTCAACTTCTTTGACGTTGGAAATCTTTCCGTCAATGACTGACAAAATCATGTCCTCACCTTCTCCGATTGAAACGTAATAGTCGCCATCCGGTACGGGGTTGCCTTCTGCGTCGTGTACTTCGTCCCCTAGATCAGCGCTTTCCCCCTTTGCAATAATGGTAAGCAATTCCCCATCCTTTGTTGTAACGGTCTCCGTTGCTAGCTCGGTCTTTTTAGCCGACAACAAAGATGCTAGCTTTGTAAAAAATTTACTCATTTCATTTTGATTAAAATTGTTATTAAATAAAGATGATGTTGCGGCGGGTAATCCTACCAAATCCGCGCTAAATAGCTCTGTAACCTGTATAACGTTTGCCGTTAATGTTTCATCGTTGAATTCTTTAATGTCTAATTGATTTACTGAAACGCCCAAAAGTTCGGGTTCTTTCTCGATCATTGTTGCCATGAAAGTAAATTCGGACGGATACGCCTTTTCTAGGGCTTCGGACAAAATAAGATCCGCGTACACCGCCGTTTCATCCGATTGGAAATTTTCAAAGTGCCCTATATACCCGTCCAACAAATCATTTCCGTTATGAGTCCGGCGCGCGTGAATCGGGCGGGCGTTCCCTAGCTCGGTTAAAGACGGGAAGCAATCGGCGGAAATGACTATTTTATAAGTTTTTCCGTCTTTCTCTAAGCTGTTGGCGGTTTCGCCCGCTTCAATTATCCTTAATTTCTCAAATTTTTTCATATCGCTACAAAATTAGCATTTTATTTAAAATGCGTGCGGCATGGCACGGACGATTTACACGCCCGCCGCCACTATCACGCTATTATACTGCTCGTTCTCCGCGTTAATGTCGGTAACGGCTACTTGTGGGTTCGGGATGGCTGCAACACTATCGTACATTATGGATGCCAATTTCATCAGACTATTGTCGGATAGCGTCACGTCAGTCGGGAAAGAAACAGATCCGTTTCCGGTTACTTGTATTTTACCGCCATTCGCGTAACGGTACACGCCGGAAGATCCAAACGAACGCCCGCCGTACTCCATATTAAGCGCACTAAGCGCATTAATCGCTCTGGAAGCCTTCCGGTTAAGAATATACACGTTCTCGCCGCCTTCGGCTTCAAAACGTTGCCCATTGTCGCCTGTGAATGTAACACCGCCCTGTGAATGGGAAGCTCCGTAGATCTGTCCGCCCTTCGCGAATTTTCTCGTGTTGGTTGATATCTTCGTGTCCGGTTCTTTCGTCTTAACGATACTCATCACCTGTTTGAGTCCGGCGGCTATGACTATTGCAGCCTGCGCGATACCCCAAAAACCGCCGTCCGCTATTGCTTTAGACGCCCCTAGATATGTGTTAATCGTAGCCTGTGCCACGGCAAAAGCCTTTCCCGCCGCCGATTCCTGCCCTAACAGGTTAACCAATTGGCTAGCCGTTTGGGATGCCATGTTTAATTGCGCATTGTAGTACTCCTTTTTCCGTTCCTCTTTTAGAATGTCGTACCGTTGTTCAATCGCCGCCGTGTCCGCGCCTATGGCTTCGGCGTTCGCGATCTCCGCTGCTTTCTGTGCGTCTAGTCTCGCTAACTGCGACTCGAGATCGTTAGCGGCTAGTGCATCGTTTAACATGCGCTGATTCTCCAGGTCTAGGGCTTTACGGTTCTTCTCTTGCTCGGCACGTGCGGCGTTGTCGTCCGCTACCATTTGCGCAAACTCTAGGTTGATGGCTCGTACATTATTGTTGTATTCCTGCTCGCCTATAAGGTTCTGCTCGCGGCGGTACTTCTCCATTGCCAACCGTTCGTCAATAACGCGTTTCTGTTCCTCTAGCGTAGCTTGTCCGCCCGCTACTTCTTTCTCGGCTATGTCTAATTGTAGAGCTGTTACGGCTTCCCCGTATTGCTTCAAAATTAGATCCTGTTGGGCTTTCCGTTCGTCCGCCGCTTTCTTCTCCGCGTCTGCTATTGCCTTTATCCTGTCCTCTTCCGCCTTCTTCTTTGCGTCTGCCGCCGCTTTGGCTGCCGCCGCCCGTTTGGCGTTTTCTTGGTTCTCGATACCCGATATCTGCCCGATAATTTCCTTTTCCTGCGTGGCATATTTCGCCTTTGCCTCATCAAGTGCCGCTAGCGCTTCTTGTTCCTTCCGGGCATCCTCGGCGCTTGTATATGATAAAGAGTTTTGTGCCGCGATTTGCTTGTACTTCGCTTCTAGTATATCGAGTTCAGACTTTTTAAGTTCCTGTAACTTCGCCTGCGCTGCCTGTAACGCATCCTGCCTTTCCTTCGCTGACTTCGTTTGATCCGCCGCGATGTTCTTTAGTTCTTCCATCTCGCGGCGCATCTGCGCCATCGGTACGAGTGCGTCCGTCTCCGCTTGGTAAATGCGCTGCGTCTCCTTCTCTAGTTGTGCGGCGGCGTCGGCTGCCTTCTTCGTTTCCTCGGATATTAGCCCTAGATTGTCCAATAGCCAAACAACGCCCTTAGATATGTTTTCTAGAACCCATGCCACGCCCTTGAACAATCCTGTTATCCAATCTAACAGCCTTTCAAATATCACCTTGAACGGGGCAAAAGCCGCTTTCAGTGACGTGGATAGCTCGGTATTGCGGTTCATCAACTTTTCAATGGTAGACATAAGGAGAAGAATAACCGACACGACCAACATAATAGGGTTCGCTTTTAACGCGGCGTTGAACGCCTGTACCCCGCCGATACTTGACTTAAGCCCGCCTACCATTGCGCCCGTAGCGCCTGTCAGTCCGTTTGTCTGCAAGATACCCTCTTTCACACCTTCGGCGTAGTTACCCACGTTCCGGCGGTTATCCCCGATAGAACTTTCTAGGGTCTTTAACTTATCTGATAGGGCTTTAGTGGACTCCGAAAGGTTTATGCCCGCTTCACTCGTAGTCCGCTCGGCTTCTGACATCTTGTTCAGTTCCGCCGTGTTCAGAGCCAATTGCGCACGCAGTGCATTAACGCTCGTAGCCTGCGAGTCTAACAGCGTCTTTGTGCTCTTTACTTCCGCGTTGTTCTGCTGCTGTGCCTTCGTTGTGTCTAACAGCGCCTTTTGAATTTCTATTTGTGCCCGTTGGGACTTCTTTGCGGCTGCTTCGTACTTTTCTTGTGATACGAGTCCGTCCGCATAGTTTTGGTTGAGGGTCTGCATTGCCTTCTGTTCCGTGGCATATGCGGCTTGTAAGTCCTTCTTTGTCTTTGCTAGTGCTATGCTCTTCGCAATTAAGGCGTCTAGTCCTTTCTCGGCTTCACTCGTGCCGAAATTGAGATCTAATAATGTAACTTGGTCTGCCATATTAAGCTATTTTTAATTTGTACAAAGTCAGTTTGCAGTCTCCCTTCGATACGTCGTACTCGTTTAACGCTTTCAGATAGAAGTAACCGCCCAACTGCGAAAAGTAATACGCCCTGTCTAACCGAAGGTTCTGAATATCGGGGAATCTTAAGTTAGCCTTAATCTTCACCTGGACACGGGGAGAAAACAGATCAAAGTGCCTGTTAATATACCTGTAATAAGTATTACGCAGCGATGTTGTGTATCGTGTCGAAGGTGTGCCACCGTTGAACACGTCAGCGAACGCAACGCGCGGGTACTGAAACATTCCGCTCGACGGGTAATACGGGATACCACTTTTGAACGCCTCTTTTACAGGTTGCAGTGTACCCGCCCCGCCCGCATAACTGAAAACCCTATCAGACAATGAGCATATGTATTGATCGGCGAACTCGTCCGGTATTTCTACGCCGTCCAATCCGGCGAACTTGTCCGACCAATCTATTATATAATCGGCTTTATCGCTCTTGTTGTCCCTTATACTAGGGTGTATTATCGGCTCGATGGCCAACACGCCATCACGGTATATCCTTCGCCATTGGAAGGCGGTGCAAAAGTCATCTATTATTTTCTTCGCGTCGCGGTACGGGAAGTCTATTAACACGCCCTGTACGGCGTTGAATTGCGGCTGTATCGAAGCGTCATATATGCATTGCCCGCTGCCCGTTTGGAACACCTCGTTAGGCGCGTAACCGTCGGGAAATTTAAAGTAATCATTACGCTCTACCCCTCCGATAGTGGCAACCAATTCTAAATATTTGTCTACCTTCGGGTATACGGTTAGATCGAAGTTTGTAGGCGTGTTATAGATCCATACGTTAGGCGTTATGCTTCCATAATATGACATAGCGCGCCCTAAATGGGAAGAGTTCCCCCTAATAGTTATAGTAGGTTTGGTTATGTTGGGATCAGCCCCTAAATATTGCACTATCATGTAAAACTGCGTATCCTCGCCCGAACGTATGAGGAATCCGGCGGGCGCTCCTCCTGCCCTGTTCGGGAATTCGTCCGACATTAGATACTTCATTGCGTCGTCCATAACTAGTTCGGCAACGGGCGCATATATGTACCCCCCGCGACCCTTAGCCGACTCCTTCGGTATAAGTTGTACATTCCCGTTAGCTACATTTGCCTGCCATGACAGCGAACCTGTATTAAGGATAATAGAAGGGCGTAGAATATCGGAATTTGCCGGGGAGACTCCCGTGTTATATACGGGTCGGCATAGCGGAAGATCGTATTGCGGGAAGTTGAAATAATCCCTAATAAGATTCGCTACGTCTATGGCGCGGCGCGATCTCCCCTCATCGGTTACTGACGCAGATTTTAGAGGCTTGCTTATCGGTCTAGATACGTCCGCCCATTTCTCGGCGTCCTCTATAAGGTTGATAGAATATTCCTCGGGTGTGGCAGACACGCGGGCGTAGAATTTTACGGGCTTGTTCGATACCCAACCGTAATACGAAAACGGTACTGTTCTTATTGTGAGTTCGGCTTCGTAAAATGCGCAATTGTGCAACGCCTTGTTCATCCCCTTGAACGTCGCATCATTCGCGGGCGTTCTCGGCGCTTTCAGCGTGGCACTAAAGGCAACGCTATCCCCCGTAATCGTGACGGGGGATACGTTAGTAATTGACAGTTTAACGCTAGAATCTTCTAGACCTTCGATAATGTTTCCGTTAATCTTTAATTGCGTTATATTCATACAGGTTTAATTATGGTTGATTTACTAATACGGAGGCGGCTTTTTCCGCCCCGTTGACGGCGAAACGGATATACCCCCCGCGTAGGTTTCCGGTATTATTAACGTCCAAAGATACAATAATATCGTGACATCCCGCCGCACCGGACGTAGGAAATACATTCAACCATGAAACCGAAGGAGACGCCGACCAATCGCCTACGCTTACAATACGTATTACCGCTTTACGGGTAGCATCCGCCGATATATCTACGGGGTCTACCATAGCGTCGGGTACGCCCATCGGCGATTCCTGTATAAACCCCTTCAAAAGGCTATCACCGCTAGACTGTGACGTTATGCGGAAAGACGCCATACGGGGGTAAATCTCGGGATTCTGCGCCGCCAACAGGTGGAAATCTTCCGCCGGATTAGCCGTTCCCGTTTCCGGTGATATGTTTATAACCGTAGGGGAATGATTTTCGAGCGTCCACGGATGCGCCGCGTTCAGCTCGAAGGTGCCGCCATATCTCCCCGCCGGAAGGATAATAGGCAGATCGGGCGTGAATACGAACGGGGTAGCCTTCTCACTCTGCGATATTATTATAGTCGCTACACCCCCCGAATCTAAGCCCCCTATCTCGATAATTCCGATACGTTGTGCGGGCGGCGTTACTGTGTTGGCGATACATGCCACGCTCAACGTGAACGTACCTGCGTCGCCGCTTGAGGGGGCTATGCTACACCACGGGTCATTGTATGACATCGCCCACGGTTCGGACGCTACTAGTTGTACCGTCTTTATCTCGGCGCTTGATGGGAAACTTAGATTGTTCGGCGTCAGCGCTAAAGATTCGGGCGCTAATTCCCCGCTCTGCGTAACGGTGTGGGATGCGGACGCACTGCCGCCCAATTGACGAATGACAATAGTACCGCTACGTTGCCCCCCTGCATTCTCGGACGCCTTGAATATCACGTTTGTAGTTCCTATACCTATTTTCCCATCTTCGGGGAAAAAGGGTGTACACCAACTAGGGTATGACTCTATGCGGGCGTTAACGTTAGAAGTGATCTTATACATGAACGCCTGACTGACTTTAGATATGTTGGACGTTTTTACGCTCTGCGTAATTACTGCGGGCGCGGGTGCGGGCAAATGCGGCAGGCCTACTGTTACGTAGTTATCTTGCAGTGTTGTCGTGCGGAACTTCACCTGCTGACGGTAAACACGGTCGTTCCCGTTCCATCGTGCACCCGTATCGCCCACAACGTCTAGGCGGAACTCTTTCTGCAAGGGTTGCATAATACCGTCAATGTTTATCATCGCTAAGATGTTTGAGGACGCCAACAACTGTTGGTATACGGTATATTTTTCTTTCGAGTATTCCAGGTTAACGGTTATTTCCGCCTGTTCCGTAACACCTCCGCAACCTCTAAGGTATGTAAACTTATTGCTCCAAAAGAATGATTTGAACGCGTCCCAATACCACTGCCCGTTGTGCATGTTCCACCGGATACGCAGTGCGCACCATAAGGAGTCATCATTAACGGAATCATCCCAAAGACGATCCTCGTAGTTTACTTCATACGTCCCGCCGGGTTTAGGGTAATCCGATATCACTAGTTTTTTCACATTAGAGATATCTACCGTCTTTCCGCTCGTAATGGTAACGGGCATCGTGTCTCCGCCTTGATACCCCGTGACGGGCGTAGCTACGCACGGGTAGACCTTGTTAAGCTGTCCCAATACAAACAGATCCGACGATATTGGGGGGATTCTAGGCTTAGGCGGTTGCGGCAAGGCTTCTTCAACCCCTTGCATCTGCCCGAATGTCATATCAGCGTTAACCACGGGGATCTGAATCTTTGCACCATTGTATTGTGATTCTATCCTAATAGCGTAGGTATCTCCTTTAAATGATCCGCTACGGTCATATGTGGGAAACAGTACGCTAGTGTATGACAAGTCAACCGTTACGGGTGTGGCGGAATATGGGAGTGTTAGTGTATGCTCTGCCTTTGGCGCGCCGCTTCCGGTAAGACGCCATAAATACAGGGTAACACCGTACCTCGCGTCCATCGTTATTTCAATCTCCATCGGTCTAGTAGACCATACGGGGAGCACTCCGCCATACACGGTAGGTGTACCCGTCGAAGCTACTATTGTCTCATATGATACAGGAATATAAATCAGCATTATTTAATATTTAAAGTGTCAATAATCGCGTAACGTATTATAGTTACGATTTCGCTCTGCAATTTAAGAACCCTCGCGGGGTTCAGCACGTCAGACACAACGCCTCCGGGGTTGTGTTCGTTCGGGACTTTTATACCTTCTTCGCCTATCTTCTTCGCGATCGGGTACGCGGCTTCTAGCGGGATGTTAGCGCCCATCTTGTTTTTAGCTATAATCCAATCACGGATGATCGCAACGGGCGGGCGTCTGCCTGCCACCCTTCCGCCTTCCATCGCCCCGACGTATCGCGGTGCGGTTATCTTGGCGTTGTTGCCGTTCATCTCTAGTTTAAGGTTTTCGGCGAAGTTGCCGGAAGCCTTCAACCCCTTTGCAATGTAGGATGCTTCTATATCATCCCGCAATTTGGTTAGCAACACTTCTATCTGAATAGTCGGGTTAACTGCCATATCTTAATTATCTGTTAATGTGAAAGTTATTTCCCATCCCGACTTTTGAGAGTCGTATATGTTTTCCCGTTTCACGATCCGTGACAGCGACACGCCGAACTCGCAAACAACCTCCTTAGAGATGGACTCTATAACGTTGAACGTCCGTTCTAGCACGTCCAATTCCGCCGCTAGATCCTTCATGTAGTGAGACGTTCCCAACACCTGTATCAGTACGTCAAGTCCTAAAGGATCGGCGGATACTTCACCGTACACCCGTGAACCGCCCGGCACGTCCCAAAAGATGAAATCCCCTGTGATAGCGTTCGCCTGGTGGTTGCGCACGTACTCGTCACCGAAATAGGCGGGAAGCCCCGCCCGGGCTGCCCACTTATCTACTGCTGTCAGTACATCGCTAAAAGTCATATTGCGTCTTTACGTTGTTATCGTATTGCGGTGCATCCTGCGAGTCAATTACACGTTTGCCCGTCCACACCTTTGTAGCGGTCTGCCTGTAATTCCCCGTTAGAGTTATGTGCCCCACGGCTGTAAGGTTGCCGGATTCTACGCGGGCATCTCCGTTCATTACTAGTAACCCTCTACATGCTGCCAATAAGGTACAACTGGACGCCACAAACGAGTTACCGCGCATCACAAAACCGCTACGTGTACTGCTTGATCCTTTGAACTCGGCGTTGTTCGCCATCGTGATATTATAGAAGGTCTTGGAAGTGTTCAGCGTACCCGAAAATACGGCTTTATCTCTCATATCAAGCAAGGACACGCCCGCGTCTGCCGCCGATACCAAAGGACTGAAAACGGCGTTGTCTTTCATGTACGCCGCCCCTTCAATCGGCATCGGCGCGGTTAACGCTGTGGGCGCTTCTATTACGCTGTTACCGCCGAAGTAGCCCGTTCCCGTTACGCTCGTATCTATCAACGTGGCGTTATCCTCTACGCGTACGTTCCCCGCGATATTAAGGACGGATTCTTTCGTGTTAACGATCTTGCAACCGTTGTACGTTGTGACGGTTACGCCTGCTATGTCTTCCGGTGTGATTGCCGCGCCTGATGTTTTGACAAATCTAAGGAATGCCTTGCATCTCGTCAACCCTTGTCCGGTCACGTTCGTAGTACTACCCGCCGAAATCGCCTGTGTGCTGGCTATTACATTGTTAGCGTTTGTGAAGAACATAATGCCCGAAATGTCCGACGGTACATTGTTCACGGTCAGCCCCTTAGAACCTTTAATCGGAAAAGGAACGGGAACGCAGACAGTTGTAGAACTGCTAATCACCCCTGTTATCTCAGATCCTGGGGCTGAGGTATTAAAGCTACCTTGCACCGCAACCCTAGCAACGTCTATTGTCCTAGTTTTGGGCTTCTTCACTGCGTTACCTATTACGTTCGCGCCTGTGAATGTAATAATGCCATTCAAATATGCGTCGGCGTAAATGGTAGTGTTGTATGTTGATCCGCCGCCCGGTATATTCAAAGACTTAATATTTTCGTGACTTTCTACCAAAGCCCCTATAAATCCCTCTGACGTATCGTGCAAACGATACATACCGTTAACGTTTGAGCTAACCATAGTGTACCCATTTACGGTTAATTTTCCCAAATCCGCCGTAGCAAGATCGAAGTTAACGTCTATGTACGTGTTATTGATCAATGGTTGGTTAACAATGCTCGCCTTATTCATGTTACAACGGATGAACACTAACGGTGTATTAGTGGCTTTTACCGTTCCCGCCGGAATGTTTGCGCCATCCATAACGAAATTATCGCAGTCGGTCGCCTGTATAATTGTACGTGATTTCAAAGGCTTAACCCATGAAAACGCCTCCCAAACAAGGTTTTTTACATTCTTGTATACACCTAGTACGGACACGTCATCCGCACCCATATTAACCGTAGCGGACGTATTGATTAGATCACATACAAGACTTAACCGGGGTGTTCCACCCGTCCGGTTAACCTGCAAGGTTGAACCCTCAATGTTCGTAACGTAGCTCTGATAATCACCGGAAGCGCCAATATGGACGTAACCAGTATTGGGCGACGTAACAGTTATGTGCGAATCCACGATGTTAAGAGTTGCCTCCGCATAACCTTGGAATGTAATGGCGGCTGCCGTTACGTCCGCCGGAACTATGGCAGATAACGGGCTTTTCATCACACTGATGTACGCATAAGCGTGTGCGCCTGCCGGAACGGTTACCTCTGTTGAAACGTTCCCCGAATTATATGCAACAATTCCATCGGCATCTGCTGCTATGACCCTTATAGAATATCCGGGGGCGGGCGCGGGTACCGTCCGCGCCCCGCCCCCGGTAAACGTCCGTTCCGTTGACCGTATTTGATCCGGAGCCGCTACCTTTGTTAGGGGTTGCCCTGCTGATCCGCTCCACCCTCCTTGTTCCATTTTATCAGGCGTCAACGGGCTAGCACCAAGGAGTCCAACAGCAAATGATAATCCCCCATTGGCGTCTAGTGAAGAAGTGCCGAAGATGTTAACAAACGGGGATCCACTCAGGTTAACGTCTACGATGTCAACCACTGAATCACCGCCCACCCTTACCAACGGGTTATTCAAACGTCCGCTAAAGATCCAACACGCGCCGTCCTGTGACAGTGTGCGTTCATCAAATACCGCGCCGCCTACATCTCCCGCGTTTACCTGTCTGCCTTGTACTACCCATGAACGCAAGGCGCGAACGCGGTTAACGCCGCCGACATTTACAATTTCATACTTTCTACTCATAATTATTTGTTATAATGTTTCTTCATCTCCGCCTTTTGTTTCTCGTTCTCTTCGTGCCGTTTGGATATAGCCAAAACCGCATCTAGATAGTTCTCGCGCTTCGCTTCTTGTACTGTGCAATTGAAAAGCTCGGCGGTTGCCTGTAACAAAGTAAGTACGTTTTTCGCTATCTTTATTTCGTCCTCTTCGGGCGTGGCGTCCTGTGTTGCGAAAGGGAATAACCTTTGCTCTAGCTTATCCGCCATCTCTATTTGCGTCTTCACGTACTTGCTTGTGCTTAACAGGTGGTAGACGTTATCCGGTGCGTACTCGGCAGGCCGCCCTTCTAAGGGGGTGCACCACTTCGTAACTATCTCGGTTGCTGTCTCGGCTCGGCGGGTCTCGATAACCTGCCACAACGTGACGTGCTCCAATGCTGGGATCCGGTATACTAGTTTACCTTTAAAAGTTACTAAGGGGCTAGCTTGTACGTAGTTCGCCACCGCATTAAGTGCTGCCGCTTGGTCGGAAGTAAGCGCCCCTTTGTAACTCGGGTGCAAGTTACAAATAAATTTCAATTGCGCGGCGTTATTACGCCTACAAAGTGCATACCACATGCGGCGGAAAACGTTTTTAATGCGTCCGCGCCATGTCTTTTTGCCTTCCAACAGGATCAAATCTTCGATACTCTTAAACTTCATAACGTTATGATTTTAAATTGTTTATTATTCTTTCGCTGCTTTAGGTCTGTATTTCCGTATCAGATAGTCAACGCCGTAGCGGATGGCATCCCATGCGTGGTTGTATGCGTCTATCGGTTCGCTTGTAAACGTGTCTGTCATTTCATCCTTGACGAACGTATAGTTGTCGGCTTCATCCAACACGTCTACACTGCGTTTCGTTACATGCAGCTTGAACTGCTTCACCTGGGCGATACCCGCTTTAATAGATCCGCGCCCCTTAACGCACGGGATTGTCTTGCACCCCTGTCTGCGTAGCTCTATGATGCTCTTCTGTTCCGCATTATCGCACACGGTTGTAACGTTCGCTAGTCCTTCGAGTTTCAGAGCGTCGGAAATGTCCTTGTTCAACATTCCGGTACTGTATATCTTTTGATCCAAATACAAGTCCCAACCGTGCATCACTATTTCAATTGCGGCGGTCGGATCGTTGGAGAATCCGAAGTCCAGCCCTACTACGCGTTTTGCGTCCTCTCCTTCAAACTTCGGCATCTCGTCTATAACTTCTATCGCCGGATATACCAAACCCTCTAGACCGCCCGTTAAACCCTCTCCATAGACGCGCCACCAATTGGCATCGCCCTTGTTGTTCTCTATGGCGGCTATCTGCGCGCTCGTCAAGTACGGGTTATCCTTGTACGTGCTGTGTATGGTTACGTACTTGTCTCCTACAAAATCGGTCTCACCCCAAAATTTTCGCACGGGGTTGAAGTCGATAATAACCTTAAGCGTCGTGCGGACGTCCAACTGCCTAAAGATCTCGCGGGGTAACCGTTGCGCTTCATTGACGAAGAGGATATCACGTGCCGCGCCGTGAACCTTCGCCGCGTTGTCAGCCCCGAAGAATTCGATCATTACGCCGGGCTTCACCGTGTACACTGAATCGGTTTTGTTCATCGCGTCTTCGTCCCACACACCCTCGGTTATAAGCATGTTCTTAAAGTCACGCAGCATTCCGCGCTTCACGGCGGGGAACGTATCAGTTACGCACGATATCAGCAAAGGTTCTTCGCTCTCGCGTGCCACGAGATACAACAGTTGCAACACGCTCCATGTCTTTGAGGAACGGGTGCCGCCCTTGCTTGCAATACCTCTAACGTTGGTATCAAGGAAAGGCTCTATCATCTTGTCGAATACGTGTGTACACTTCATCACTCTTTCTCCTTATCCTTGTGCGTCTGCTTGAACGCCTTTAGCTGATTAACCTTTTCCGTTGTACGGGGGCTTATCACCTCAACGGTCAGACCGCCGGAAATCGCCTTGCCGTCGGAAGTGTAGTCCATGTTGGTTTTGAATCCCCGCAACTTCGCTACGTACGTGCCGTCTACGAGTTGAGCTGCCGCGCCCCTATCCATGTCGTCGGCTATTGAGTTCTTGATTTTCTCGATCACTTCGATGAACGCCGTAGAAGCGTCTAAACCGAACTCTTTAAAATCCGATTCGTGCCGTGCCTTCTCGCGGTCCAGGTAGTTAGACGGCGCGCCAATAAAGCTCGTGAACTCTTCAACGGTCAGAAGGTGTTTGCGGGGGATCTGTATGATCTGCCCGGCGAAGTTTCCCGACTTGATCGCCTCAGTCGTGTAAACCGGATGCTCATCCGCCCAACGTTTGTAATCTTTGAAGGCGTTAAGCAGCTCAATCGGATTCTCCCATATCGGGGAACGTCCCCAACGTTTGGCGCACAAGTCGATTATGTCGCCGTGCTCGCTCGCCCGTGGATTATTGGAACACGCGGGCGCAACACCCTGCGTCTTTCCGCTCTCGCCTTTGGCCGCATTTTCAACGGCTAATTTTAAGCCGTTTTCCCGCCCTTTCTCCTGCAAAAGGTATTCTTCCCTATATTGAACGGGTAAAGTTTCAATTAGGGCCGCTATTTGCCCTCTAATCGCGTCTACCGTCTCATGGTCTCCCTCTGCTGCCGCCTTATCCTGTGCGGCTCTCAATAATCGTATGTTTTTTCTCGGTGTACCTGCCATATTTTCAATGTTAGTTTATGCAAATATAGGCGTTTCATTTATCATTACACCGTAAGACGCCTACGATTTGGTGTAATAGAAGTGTAATAGATGTCTTTTTACGCCTAACGTTCAATGAATCAGCGAGTTACGGGCAATGTAATAGATGTCGGGGTATTTTCCCTATAACTTATAAATCGTAAAATCACAAATGTGATTATTATATATTAACATATACGTTAATATACATAAACCTATATTCCTATATATTCATATTATAGTTTCATTATGTTTATCTATTACATCTATTACACTACATATAACATATTGATATTCATAGTAGTTAAGCGTAATTTTGATGTGTAATAGATGGTGTAATAGATGTCTCGGCACTATTACACTTTTGCCTGTTTTTGCCACTTTCGGAACGTTCCGCGCCTTCAATTTCTGAGAAGTCCGCCGTACAAAACGGAAAAAGTCGTACACCGATTAAAAACCGATATACGACTAAACCCCCATATTTGTAAAATCTTTTAAAATTCTTCTTCTAAAATCAGACCAAACCTAATTTTCCAATCTTGCAAAATTACTCCGCGCTTGTATTTTTCCGGTGTTTCGATCCGTTCCCATCGCAAAATTTTTCTGTCCCACCCATCCAACGAGTACGTTCCATCGGCATAACAATTCACGCGAAACAGCTTATTTACTAAATATTTATTTACAAACAGCTCCTTTTCGCGCCCCGCAACTATTACCCGTGGTATATCCAAATTATCGAATTTCTGAAAGCGCCTTTTATCCTGTGATATGAACATAAGGTTTTCAATAGTGGGTCGCCCGTTCGGGTTTACCCTTGTATTGCGGTCGTCCCTCGCTGTCCTTATCGCTTCCGTAAATCTGCGGAACACGTTCACCATTTTATAAGCGTCCACGGCGTGATATATTCCGTATGATTTGGTATTTCCCAACTGTTTCACGGGTACATTGTTTTCCCTTAAGAATTTTAGAAGGAAAAACGCGCGGACATTTAGGAACGCCGCTAGTTCCTGGACAATGAAAGCATCATCCGGCATTATGTGCGTTTTACCGTTCTTAATGTAATACTCCGGCGAGTCCTTCACCGTTTGACGCTTCGCGGGTTTCCGTCTCTTTGCTACGTCCGCCCGGGTTATCTTTGTGCTACTCATAACGTTGCCCACAATATAAGTTTAAAACCCGCGTACGCAATTACGCCGCCCACTCCCCAAATAACTAACAGGAACGCCAGTACCCGTACAAGGCAACCGTAAAAATCTCCCGTTTCTAAAGGCTTAATCAGCCACTTCTTAAACTGTTTTCTCATTGCTGTAATGCTTTTCTAATTTCACTTAATAATGCGTATAACTCCGTGCGGCTCACTGTAAGGTACATAGTACTTTCTGGTTTGCTCAACATGAACGTATCGCCCTTCCCTACTTTCTGTATCGTGACGCGCTTCGCCTGTTTATCGGCGTGCGCCTTCTTTATGCGCTCGGTACTTTCTTCCATGCGCCTAACTACTTCTTCCCAATCTGCCATTATATTATTAGTTTTACTAGTTCCATAACAAGGTAGTCCAAACCTAACAGGCGCATAACGCCCCATCCGATAAGACCTCCCACACATGTAAGAATGTAATCTATGAAGTCCGGTTTGCCGCCCCAAAGTTTATCCTTGAACTCCATCCCGACCGCTAGCCCTACGGTGAACTCCCAACCTAGAACCACTCCGCACGGGATCGCATATACTAAATGCTTCCAACGGTTGGACGCTTTCCACCAATCAAGCGCACGGCGCATCAGTCCTTTGCGCTTCGGATCGGCTTCGGATCGGCTTCGGATCGGCTTCGGATCGGCTTCCGTCCGGGTTACTACTTCAGCTTCTATCTTTCCCATGAACGGAACGAACGCCCTACCCTCTTCGTCCCGCATCATTTTGAACCACGGAGATATGAATTCAATCGGTTCGTAATCGTGCGACTTGATGCCGCATATTGCTGTACGCTCACCCATATAGGTGTATTTCTTCCCATCCGGTAACATTACTGTGTCACCTACCTTGTAATCTGTTGTTTTCATACGCTGTATTTTTTAATCAAGTCTTTTACTGCAGACATTAACCCGTCCTGTGTGGCTGCCTTCCCCGAAAGGGCGGCTATTACTTTCTCGTCTATCGTTCCGCGCGCCACAATGTGATGCACGAAGACCCCGCTGCGTTGTCCCTGTCTCCATAGCCGGGCATTGAACTGTTGGTAAAGTTCCAACGACCATGTAACGCCGAACCATATTATACGGTTGCCGCCCTTCTGCATGTTAAGACCGTGCCCCGCGCTAGCCGGGTGGGTAACTAACACGGGTATCTCTCCGTTGTTCCACCGTCTCACACTATCTACCCCTTCTAGGGCTTCTGCCCCGTAGTCCTTGAGGGCGTCCAATATCCGATCTTTCTCATGTTGGAAGTTGTACGCCACTAGCACGGGCGACCCGTTCGCGGCTTCTATCATCTCTACCAACGTCTCTAGCTTCTCGTTGTGGACCCCGTGCACCTGTCGATCCGCATCATAGATCGCACCGCCCGCGAACTGCAAGAGCTTGTTTGATAAGGCAGCAGCACTTAACGCTGTGATCTCTTCTTCCTGCATAAGTTGAAGTACTTGATCTTCTTCAAACTTATCGTATTGCTTCTTCACCTTTGGCGATAACTCTACGTAGTTGTTGATGTATGTAAGTTCCGGCATATCCAGGAAGTCAAGCGCTTTCATTGATAAAGTAATGTCGGCTATCTTCTCGCTTAACACGTTCTCCGTAGTGGGAAGCGGCTTGTACTCGTATATAATACCGCCGTTCTGTGCCCCCGGTCGGAAATAGTTGGCACGGTAATCCGTGATCGTCTTCCCCAACCGTACACCCCCGTCGACTAAATACATTTGTGCCCATAGGTCTATAAGCCCGTTCGGCGCGGGCGTTCCTGTCAGACCGACAACCCTGTTACAGCTACGGCGGATAATCTTCGCCGCTTTAAAGCGTTTTGATTGGTGATTCTTGAAAGAGCTAAGCTCGTCCAATACTATCATATCATAAGGGACTTTAGACCCGCCCCACATTTGCAGAAGCCAAACAAGGTTATCACGGCTCACCGTGTAAATGTCTGCGTCAGCACGGGCGGCGGCTTCCCGTTGCTTCGCCGTTCCCTTTATGACTGATACACGCAACCCGTTAAGGTGCTGCCAATTCTCCACCTCATCGCCCCAGGTCATTTCGGCGACCCTCTTTGGGGCTACTATCAGAACCTTAGACACTTCGAAGAAGTTGATTAGGTCTACTATCGCCGTCAGCGTGCTAACCGTCTTTCCCAAACCCATATCAAGGAACAAGGCACTTTCGGGGTGTTCCTTGATATGTTCTACGGCGGTGCGCTGATACGCATGTAAATTGTTACGGTCTAACATCATCCAATATCTTATAGTAAACGCTAATCCCGTCCTCTCGTGAAAACGCCAAGCATTTATTAAAATCACGCGCGCACGGGTATAAAACACAATCGCGGCACGAAAATGGTAACTTACATTCGCGGCACTCAGCTACTACGCCGTTGTATTGGAAGCGCTCGTATATCGCATACTCTTTGTCGGGGTCATGCGGGGGATATTCCTTTGCGTTATCCTTTGCGTTATCCTTCGCCATGTCTACGAGTCTGAAACATACGGAAAGCCCGTCGGGGCGTTCGCCACTCGCGCAACTCGATGAACAATGGACATTAAAAAATTCGTTCATAAAGCAACAATTCATGCACGCGCAACTACTTTCTACCACCTCTACCACCTCTATCACTTTACCGTTTAATTCTAGTCTTTCGCCCAGCTTGTAGTATTTCCTATAATTATACTTTTTCATAATCCTATCTCCTTCATATAAGCATTATTGCAAAACTCGTTCAACGTTAACCGACTAGGGAAGCACTTTAGAACCCCTTCGATTACGTCCATCTCATCGGTAAACTCGCCTTTAATCCCTAGAAGCTCCTTAAGGGCTTTAACCTTGTCTGCCTTGAATACCTCCTCCTTGTAAGTTTCTGTCATCGCTTCGGTATCTATGAAGTCGTCCGCGTTCATCCGGTTCAGTTCCCGGCGGGTGTGTTCCCGGCGTATTATCTTGTCGGGGACTTCCGATATTAGATACTGTTGCAAGTTCTCCGGCAGCGCCTTTATAGCTTCTCCTATGGTGTACCCTTCGGCGGGCGTTCCGTTCGCCATCTTCGTAACTACATCAACAAATAGTTTGATGCGGTCTACTTTCAGTTTCTTATTAAAATCTACCATTGCAGAAATATTATATCGTTATACGGTACGTCCGCCATGCGGCAGTTAATGTTAGTCTCCCCGTTCACGTATGCCACGTTCGGGTTTAGATCCGTTAGGCGGTATCCCCATTCTGCGCCTGTGCGCACAACAAACGATGCATTATTCGGGTCATGCCCGACTAGCCACCCGGTGAACTGCCGCCCGTCACGATTGAATACTACCTCCTTGCCTTCGAATTGATTAAAACATATTATTGGGCTACGTCCATCTTTGCAGAAAGGTTTTGTCTGGCGGTCCGTCGTTGCTAGATTATAAGAGCCGTTATACAGTACGCTGTTTAATTCCTTCATACGCATTTTCCTGGTCTCTGATTTGTCCCCCTTAGATATTTTAACGGTAAGGTTTACACCTTCTTTCATGCCTTCCACGCTTACAAGGTTTCCGGCTTTATTTACATATATCTCCATACTTCTATTATTTATTGATTGCTTCTACCATTTTGTTGAGTTCTCCCCTTGACACGTTCCCGTGGAACTGTCCGTGATGGCTACGTATAACCCACACGGCGTTGAACTTGTTATAAAACGCATCATTGTCGGTCGGGTTGTTAAGTTTCACTATCTCGCCTTTGCTCGGCTTGTACTCTGCTAGACCGGATAACGTTACGGCGGCTTTCTCTGCGTCCCCTAAGGCTATTGTTAACTCATAGCTTGATACGTTGGAACTCAACATTACTAACTGATACGTTACTGCCCCATCCTTCGTAGACTTTTGGAGTTTGCACGTACCCATGCGGAACGATTTGATAGTTTCTACTTTTCCCGTTGCAGAAGTGATTTGCGCCATCGCGCTAACTGTGATAAACAACACTGCTAAAATGCTTACTAACTTCTTCATGATCTTTTGGTTTTTGTGGGCGGTGTTACCCGCCCGGTTTATTAATTCAAATTTAATCTTTTGTTTCTAATATCGTTCAACTCCTCCGCTTTTGCTATGGCGGCGGCTTCTGAAACTTCTAAGGATTCCATACTTTTATCGTATCCATTAATTACGGCGTAATATCCTTTTCTAACTGGCTTAACGTAAAACTCGTTTTTGCTGTGGCTCTTTAAATAAGATTGAACTTTCATAACTGTAAATTTTTAAATTGGTTTTAATTAATATATAATATCCACTGAATAAAGCTGATAGCCTTCGTTTTCTGATAAAACAGAACTTACTGCCTTTTTCTTTGATGTGTTATTTACATTCTCCTCCTTAAGGTCTACATAGTGATTATTAACTATTTTCACGATTCGTACTCTGTATAACTTTGCTTTCATAACTTTAATACTTTAATTGGTTTTTGATGTGACAAATGTAAGCGTTTTATGTGGAATACCAACTATTTTCGCAAAACTATTAATATTCATTAATGGTTGCAACCAACCGTTTAACTGCTCTTAATTATATCGTCTATCAAACGTATTAGTTCTTCATACTCGTTAACAGTTCCGACAACCAACACGGTAAACCCTAGATCCGATATGCGGCGCATAACTACTTCTTGTATCTTCCGGGGCTTGCATCCGGTTGACTTGAACTCAACGAAGATAACGCGCCCGTGTGGAAGAAGAAACAGCCTATCCGGCAACCCGTTAATGAATTGGGATAGCAGCTTAACTGCCATCCCGCCAATGGTCTCTACGTACTTTGACGCGGTACGCTCAAAAACCTTTTCACTTGTTTCCGATATACGCATGGATCTTTTGTTTATTCACGTTACGCACCATGTTACGCGCCGTAACGTAATTGCGTCTACCTGTTTGAGCTTTCTCCCACGTAAGGTCGTACAAGCCTTCTACGTCCTCCCAACTTTCAGTTATGCCATCATAGTATTGTACACCGTAAAGATTGGCAGCCCCGCCCGCCATCGGCACAATACGTGTTGCACCGTCTTTGCTTTTTAACTTCTTCTTGTTACTCATCTTTCGCACATTTTATAAATCTTATAAATTCTATTAGTTTCTCATTCATCTCTTCCGGCGAGATAATTCGAAATATTTCCGGTGAAAGGCACGCCATCGAGATCGCCTCGTTGATCCCCCATTTTCCGTTCTTATATCGGCGTGGTACGATTCTTTCCGCCATCTGACAATCATCTTCGTCCAGGGGTTCGGTGATGCGGTAAACACCGCCTTCGCCGTCTTTGATTTGCGTAACGTATGCACCAATGGGAAAACCTTTCGAAGGGCTTTTGCGCTCTTCCCTTAACGTCCTTAGATAAGCGTTCGTTTCATCTTTCATAATCTCGTTAAGAACTCCGCCCGAAAGATAGTCCGTTAATATGGGGCACCCTGTAATTCGGTTAGGAAATATTTGCTGTTTCATCTCTAGGTATTCCTTGTCAGTAAGGATACGCGGTTCATGTAGCAGGGCATTTTCTCCTAGTGTTAGCCACCTTCTCTCGACATAAAGGATATACTTTGGTAGTACCTTATTCCTTTGCTCGGTTGATAACCACGGCGTGTGGCATCTGAAACTGTTATACATTAATCTATCTGTCATAATTTTAATTTTTAGTCCCCATACGGGATTGATTCATAAACAAAAATAATTTTACCACGGTGCAATGTCCGTAACATAGCCCGCTCGGCTTCCAGGTTGGTAGCCTCCTTTCGGAAGGTGGGACGGTGAACGGTTCTCGTTCCGTCCTCGGATATTACGGTATATTGTAATATCCGGTAATAACAGCTAGTATATTCCATATCTAATAATTGGTTGTTGGTTGGCAGAATGCCAATACATAGAGAATAAAAAACACACTCCAAAGAATGGTGTAAATGATAAACTTTGCTTTCATGTCATTTAATTTTAAAGGTGAATATTGCGTGCTCAATGTCGGAAGGTCTAGCCGTCGCAATCATTATATAATTGTTGTTCCGATTATTACGGAGCATGTAGTACGGTGTTTTATTTATCCGCCTAATATCCTCCGCGGTGTAACCTTGCATTGCCTTGACTAACTTCTGCATACGCATCGAGTCCCTCTCAGTAGCCTTTTAGTAGGTTCTCCAAAGAACCCTTTTTGTTCCAAAAGCGGCGGCGGGATTTTAGTTCCCGCTCGTCCAATGTTTCGGCGTCGCTTTTCATGCTAGTCTAATGTTAGAGGCGGGAACGCCTATGATAGTCCAAAGCCTTCCCTCCTTTACATAATCGACACTGTATTCTCCTTCTTCCCATGTACATAGATCAGTGTCAACGCTCACAATTGTTCCGTGAATTTCTTTGCCATCTCTTAGCGTTACTATTACGCTAGTTCCTACGATAAACTTTTTATTCTTCATATCCGTAATACTTTATTTGGTTATCACTGTTATAAACTCACATTTAGCCCAAAGGGAGAAATCATTGCTATTCATATACTCGGCGTTTTTCGCTTCTATGGCTTTAGCTTCGTTCTCTGTTATCTCTATTCCGTTTACATAATACTTTTTCATAACTTCTATATTTTAATTGGTTATTTTGATATTGCAAAGATAAGGCTTATTTTTGGAATACCAAACTTTTTCGGAAAATATTTTGTTAAATAGTGCAAAAGTAAAAATGCGACCGTTTCACAACGCCCGCACTCCATAACTGAAAAACCAAAAAAGTATCACTCAATTTTTAAAGATGGTGAGATATTTATAGAGATGCAAATATAAGCATTTTATCTAGTCCCATTCGGTAACACGCCTATAAAATGCCTGCGCCCCGTATAATTTAAATCTTTTTTGCCTTCCGCGCTCCCAACCTTGCAACATCTTCATTGCATTGGATAGCTCGCGGGCACGCATGGAATTAAAATCGGACTTGTCTTTTCCTAGCGCTTCACACCAAATTTGCAGCAAACAAACTTCGTCTTTGCGTTCTGTTCCGATCTCGCCCAAAGATCCGTTTAAAAAGTCCCTGCGTTGTGGTAGCTGCCGTTCTTCGTAGTCAGCCGGAAACAAGGTATCTAAATAGTCCTCTATGATTCCTAACATCGGGGACTTCTCGGTAAATTCGTCCCTGTTTCCGTCCGCTTCGGCTTCCGCGCTTTCCGATAAGATGAGGCTTTCCCCGTTCATGTACATTTCTACGGCTTCCGCCCAAATCATGTCAACGTATTCATCGAATTCCTTTTCGAATATCTTATGCGTGTTCGGGTTCTTCGATACGGTAACGGGAAAGAAACGGCGGTTTCCGGTGGCGTCTTTCAGAAACTCGTTATCATTGGTAGACCCGAAGAACACGCACTGCCGTCTATGGGTTTTAACCCTGCGGGCATATGCCGCCCGGTACGTATCTTCGCGCTTGCTTATGAAGTTCTTCGTGGCTTCCACGTCGCTACGGCGCATGGCAGACAATTCGGCTAGCTCCACGATCCATGAGTATTGAATAGACTCGTACGCCTTGTTACCGGATAGGTCGGTTAGCGAGTCGTTGAACCAACCTTTGGCTAGTTTCTGTATAAGTGTGGACTTTCCCACGCCTTGACCGGAGTACATTACTAAAGCAGTATCGAACTTAGTACCAGGTTCGAATATACGGGCTACGGCTGCAACTAGCATTTTGCGGGTCGCTTCACGGACATACGCGGAGTCTATTGCCCCCATGAAATCAATTAATAACGTATCCACGCGTGGCACGCCGTCCCATCTTAAACCTCTAAGATATTCCTTAATCGGGTGGAATGCGTTCTCCTTGCTTACTACCTCCAGGGCGTCTATTAGTTTGTCCTTATGGTATATTCTGTGTAATTCTTCGATGCGGGCGCGGATGAGGGACAATGCGCCGTCATCCAATAGATCGCCTTTTTTCAAGTCTTTGGAGAACCACGGAGAACGAAGGTAAACGATAGTATCACGGAAATCGTCATAACCTAGCAAACCATTAAGAAGCGCATCCGATTTGAACGCGTTAACAAAATTGCGGGTGGTGGTTATCTTGTTCCCTTTGCTGTCTAGATCCCAAACCATTTCGGCGGCGTCTTCCACTTCATCGGCTTTAACATTGTCCCCGTAATCGTCGAAGTCAGACACATCCGGTGCGACTAGATCGCGTACGCATTCCTTATCCGCACAAACTAATTTGTTCATCTCCTTAGTGCTGTCTTCTTTCGACAAGTGCCCGAACTTGTGCACCCGTACAAGGTCATACGCGTTGTACATGTGCCCGTCGTTGATCGGGTCGGTTGAATGGAAGGATATGCAAAACACATCATCAAAAACTACCATGCCCGCCGCGCTAGTCCCTAACTTGTACGTGTAACGCCCCTCGCCCGCTTCTTCGTATACGTCCGAAAGGTATTTATCAATAACCGCCGGGATCGTGTAAGCACGGCAAAATGCGCCTACCAAACCGCCTTTCTTGGTCGGGTTCTGTGCCATCGCCTTATTAGCGACCGCACGCAATTCCTTGTCGGCGTCCTTGTGGAATGTCCAATTACGGATGTCTCTCCACTCTTCACCGTCACCATACATCGCCAACAGGGCGCGCCCGCTTATCGGCTCGCCGCTTAGAACGGTGAACGCCTTTTCCTGGTCGCTTGAAAGGGACTGCCAATACATCATTCGCTCGGGCTGAAATGTGGTAGGATCAAACAAGTCAATTCCTAACCGTTCCGCCATCTTCCGCGCGGCGGCTTCGTATTCGGTCGGGTTCAGATCGGAATCCAACGGAACTATTAACCGGAATCTTCTCGACGCGGGGCGGTCGGAACGTGTGCCGTATATTACGGCGGCGGTGTTCGGGAAAATGCTTTCGAACTCCATAGGGAAAAAGTCGTCACCGTAGTCCACGTCTAGGGTTATCATACTGCGTGATATCACCGCGCTTTTCAAGCGTCTAGCGCCGGACAACTCACCCGCCATGAATCCGCCTACATCCTTAAGCGATGCTTTAGCGGGTCTATCCAAGCGGTCGAACTCCTTGATAGTTTCCCCCGTGATAACTGGCACATTCAGTTTTGAGACGAACTCGCCCCATGTTAGCCGTGTACCCTTCCATTTGAGTGAAGTGGAACTCCCGGCGGTTGATATATAATATTTCTTTTCCATAAGATCGCAAATGTATTAATCTTTTTTGTAATAAGGGCTAGTAAATCCCTCTGCTTTTAACGGGAATCCAAAATCTTTCGCCCAATCGGGCACAAAAGCCATAGCGGCACATATCTCTTGCAAGCTTACTTCCGGCTCTCCAAACGGATCTAGGGGTATCTCATTAACCGTCTCGTCATGGATATGCCCCACGATTTTAACAGCCGGATAAAGCTTGTTAATCTGCTGCATACCTGCTACTAGCAAGTCGCGGGAAACGGCTTGCGTAATGTTCTCGGTCAGCTTCCCGCCGTATGTATCAAGTTCCGCCCATTTTCCCGTAAGATCCTGTCCCATGTACGAAATGACCTCGCGTGGTCTGCCGTTCACCTCTTTAGTCTTTAGATGGCAAAACGGATAGAACAACCGTCTGCCGGAAGGTAACAGGATAGCAAGTGAATCGTTTTCCGTGAACCACTCGAACGCGCACACCTTAACGCCGTACCGGATAACCTCAACCGTACGTTTGTTGCGGATACAAAGTTTTGCACTCGTATCTAGGGCATCCCAAAATTCCACGATACGCGGTGATGCATCGCGCCACTTAAGTATGATATCTTTGTAATGATCGGGGTTAATGGCGTTGTCGTAGTCCATTGCCGCCATAGCGCCTACCCAACCGCTGTACCCTAGTGCTAGCTCTGTGACTTTTCCCTGTTGGCGGTACGGTGTTCCCTTCCCGCATTTATCTACGGGCATATCGAAAGTCATTGATGCCGATACAACGTAAATGTCTTTATTATCTTTAAAAGCCTGCATGCGCCATTCCTCGCGGGCTAGACAAGCTAGTACGCGGGCTTCGATAGCCGAATAGTCCGCCACATGAAAAACCGCGCCCTTAGGGGCTACGAACGCCGTTCTTATAAGTTGGGAAAGTGTATCGGGCACATTGCCCCAAAACATTTCAAAAGCTTCTAGATCCATATTAACGGCGTCCTCGCGGGCTTCGTCCAACATGTGTATATAGTTGCGCGGTAAGTTCTGCATCTGAACCAATCGCCCGGCAAATCGTCCGGTTCTACCCGCCCCATAATAACGGTACAATCCGTGTACCCGTCCGTCCTCGCAAACACATTCCAACATTGCGGAATACTTCGCGTTACTTGTCTTGTTCAAGATCAGACGAGCGCCCAACACTTCATTTACGTCTTCACTTCCGCACTCTTCCATTATCGTTTGTATATCTCCCTTCCGAAATGAATCGTAGGCGCGTCCGGTGCGCTCTAAAATGAACTCTTTTAACTGTGGCGTAGACTTAAGCGAAGTCAGACCGTAACGGTCGCAAACACGTTTAGAAAGCTCGGCACAAAACTCGTTGTTCAACTTCTCGGCGTTCTTCGCTAGGCGGGTGGAGATCTTTATACCGTTGTCGTTAATGTCCTGGTCTAACTGATATACTTCTATTTCCGACTGCGGGAACTTAACGTATTTAAGGCGGTTATATGCTTCACGTTCTGAAAGTACGTCGTACTTTAAATAGTCTTTGAACTCTTCCCATTTATCCGGGTAGTCCGCCGGACTGTTGTACGTTCCGTCTTTTTGCGGGACACAAAAGAACTTAATCAGCGCTAGCCCTGTGCCCTTCTTCCCTTCTTCTAGCTTCAGCGCGGCGGATAGCCCTTTCAGCGATTCGGGGAAGCCTGCATATAAAGCTAGTGATGCGGTGCAAAAGAATCGGCGCGCCGGAATATCAACTCCATAGGCTTGCAAACAGAGCCGTTCAAATTGGGCGTTGTGCGCTACGATAGTGTATTGCTCGTCCATTATCAACGATAGGAACGCTTTCCATTTGTTGAACTCGTCTTTATCCCAGCTAGCAAGGTCTATTAGTATTACATCTCCATCACCTACCGCGTAACCGACTAACAGGATAGAAAAAGAAGACGCCCGCGTATATCGGTACGCCCCACCCTTCTTGATATCCTCACCGGATCGCGTTTCAAAATCTATAAAAATTGGTTTCATATTTTCAGTTTCTAAAAAGTAAAACCGCACCCGCTTCTACTCGGGTGCGGTTTTGTTCACATTTGTCTAAAAATCAGATTGGTTAATAATTAATTTAATTGTTAGTACTATAATAATTTAATCGAAATCCTTCAATAGGTCGCTTTGGTCTCCGTAATCTTCGAAGTCGCCCGCGCTCGCCCCGCCGTCTAATCTATCGTCGTCCGTAACTTTTTGCAAACCATTAAGCCCTACGGCTACGCCCGCCATTTTGGCGCTAGAGTAATAACCGAAAACGGATAACGAAGCTACGCCCCAACAACCGGAATACATTTCCTCCTTCGTTTCAATCGGTTTTTTGCGGCGGTCTATTACGATAGGTTTTCCTAGACGTTCCAAACGGTTGGCATTAAGATAATACATACCCTCGTATCCGGCTTTATCTGATTTGTCTCCGTCCTGCAAGGGGTTGCTCCATACTTCCGGCTTCGTTCCCTTGAGTTTCGGGTGTGACGTGATGAACTCCTTAGTTTCGGCTTCGATCGTTTCGCGGATCTTCCGCAATTGCTCGGTATCCGTTTTAGGGATCAGTACGACAACACTGTATTTGAATTCTCCCACACCCTGGAACTGTTGCGGTTCGAAAACACGCACGTACGAAAATCTCACATTCTTTAAAATTAGTTTCTTTCCCATAACTGTAAATTTTTAAATTGGTTTAATTAATATATAATATCCACTGAATAAAGCTGATAGCCTTCGTTTTCTGATAAAACAGAACTTACTGCCTTTTTCTTTGATGTGTTATTTACATTCTCCTCCTTAAGGTCTACATAGTGATTATTAACTATTTTCACGATTCGTACTCTGTATAACTTTGCTTTCATAACTTTAATACTTTAATTGGTTTTTGATATTGCAAAGGTACGAATAATTTTTGAACTACCAAACATTTTCGGAATTTTTTTTAAAATATTATTCTACGTCGAAATCACTAAGCGCGCTAAACTCTTTCCCCTTCGCCGATTCCGGTACTAGTTTAGGCAGTCCGGCGCTAGTAGTGATGAATTGCCCCAACGTATCGGCAAACCTCCGTTTTCCTATCATCTTCTCAAGCTCCGTTAAGCTCTTTAACTCGGAAGGCTTTAGAATTTCTTCCGGCTTGTACATTAGCGAATACAGCTTGTTTTCTACGGCTTCCGTATCGGTGAACTTTCGGGTAGTTCTGCCCTCTATAAGCTTGTAACCTTCCCATTTTTTACCCGCCAACGCTTCATCATACACGTAACGGTTCAACGCCTCTAACCAGGACTTGTATTCGTCTATCTTGCCGATCATTCCGGTTATCTCGGCATCCGTCATAAGTTTGGGATCATTGTAAACCTCAAAGTCTGATGTTATGCTTTCGTATTGCTTCCGGCATATAGCCCGTGCGGGGCAAAACCTACACCAATCGCCGCAATTAAGATCACCTTTTCCGGCGAACGCCGTTTTAGCCTTTTCCATAACTTCACCTTTGCCCCAATCGAATAAATCGTTTATTGGCATCTCTACGCTATCGTAGTGTGCTAGACGGCATTGCCCTATTGTCATTTTAACGGTCTTGATTTTCTTTTGGGATTCGGGTGTAAGTGACTCGTAACAGCCTAGCGCGTACAACATCATTTGCGGATTTCCATTTGCGTAAACCTTAACGCCTGCGCCGTACTTCAAGTCGATAATGCGGATCTCCGTAGGCGATATCAGTTGAACGTCTACACTTCCGAAACATTCCGGCGCATATTTGGATATATCAACCTTCGACTCTAACAGCATACCCGCGTGCGATCCTGCTTTCTGCATCTCGTAGTGCTCCGATATTACGAAGTCTACATACTCGGACACGTACCGTACCATTTCCTGGCTAAAGTACTTGTTACCCTCCGCGCCTTCCGCTATCGGCAACTCATCCAATATATCGTATTTCCCGTCAAGGTATTGACTTAACGCGTATTCTGCCATCTCGTGGGCAAATGTTCCCTCTTCGGCGTATACGCTGTCCTTGCTGCCTAGTTCTTCCGCTAGCCGCGCGGATGGCGGGCAATTAAGCCACATCTTCGCGCGGCTAGGTGAAAGAATAGCGTGTGAACGCTCGCTGTGATTATTCATTGAGACCTGTTTTAATGTGTTCCATGAACGTAGAGAACATTTCGGGCTTCTTTTCAAGGGTCGGGAAATTAGGGCATCCCACCTTTGCGAATGCCTCCTGTATGAGATCTTTTCGCTGCTTGTTAAGTGCCTGCATCGCCAGGTCTCTACAATCTTTAATAGTTAGCGGTGTTTGTTCCGGCGCTGCTGCTTCGTCTTTTTTGGTCGCTTCGTCATTCACGGCTGCTGCTTCTTCGGTGGCTGCCGTGGCTTCTTCTGCTACCCGTTTAGCTTCTAATTTGGCGGCTTCGGCTGTCAGTCGGTCGGTCTCTTCCGGGCGTTCCGCTTCCAATTTCTCGGTGTCTTCTTTTTCTGCGGTGCGTTTGGCTACGGCTTTCGCTTTCTTTCTCGATCCTTGTCGCGGCGCGGGTTGTTCCGTTACATCTTCCCCGGTTTCTTCCGAAATCTGTTCCGGTTCTTCCACTGCGGGCGCTTTCGCCTTCATAGATGCGGTTTTCGCTCTCTCCTCGGCGATTATTTCCGCCACTGTCTTAACGGGTTGTTTTTCGGTTTCCGGCTCAACTGCGGGGCTTAAAACAGGCTGCGCCACATTTCTCGCTAAAGCGTTACAAAATTCAGCTACTAACAACATGGTGCTGCGGTTTTCGTTCTCGGTTGTAAATTCAAATGATACTTTCATAATTTTAAAATTTGTACTTGTTCAACACTTCGGTTTCAGACACACGGATTTTTCCCAATGCGTTTTTAATTTCAGTAATGTTTCCGATCCGCAATTGATAACGCAGAGCGTTTTCAGTTACGCCCACCATTCGGGCGGCTTGCGCTACGGTTAATAATCTGCCTTGCTCGGGCACTTTGTTTTTCAATTTTTCCATTTTGATCTAATTTTGGTTTAATAATCTTCTTGTTGTCATAACGCAGGCAAAAGTCTGTGAAGGCACGGCGGCGGGCGTTCTCGAATGTTCGGGAATAAAGCCCCACATTTTTTAGAATGTCGCCCCGGATACTGTATTTAAATTTTTCTCCGGCTAGTTCCCGTACTGCGTAGTGCTTGAAAACCTTCACAATCGAGATACCGCCACCCGTGCCAAAACTATCTTTCAACTCTGCGAATGACCGCCCTTTTAATTCCTTGCTCACTGCATCGTAAAAGAACCGATACAGGGCATTAATGTCTTTCGTTGCCATACAGGTAGTGTTAATTCGATTCTCCGCGCTGCGGAATAGAGTTATTTACTTTGTTGGACTTTTCAGTTGTAATTAAGGGTCACGGTCGTATAGCTTCGTTTCAGTGGAGACCACTCCGGTGTTTTAAAACGCTCTTGGGTACTGTCCGTGTTCCCCGACTCACGCCCTTTGGTTACGATTAGCGGCGTTCTCATTCCCTTAACTGCTGACAAAGATACGGCTTATTTTTGGAATACCAAACATTATACCAAAAAACTTTCGATTTTAACGTTTTATTAACGTTTCGGGGGTGTAATAGTGGTGTAATTTTGAACAAATACGCCTAACGTGCAATAAATCAGCACATTAGGCGCGTTGTAATAGATGTCATCGCATTTTTCTATGGAAGTATAAACGAAAAGGTAAATGTGGAACTCATAATTATGTGGAAAGTATATACAAAAATAATATTCCGTTTATAAGTTCACCCCAATATATCTATTACATCTATTACACTTGATATAACTATTTGATTTATAGAGGTGTTAGGTGTAATAGATAAAAAACCTTTCGCAATTACGCAATTATGTTAAACGCCTTATTTATAGCGTGTTAAGTGTAATCGCATTTTGGCAAAACGTAATAGGTGATCAGTCGATTTCAGCCGAAAATCGTAAATGCAGCTCCGTTTTCGGGTTTTTATTTGAAACGGTGGTCTTCGGTATCGGCTTTCCGACACGAAAAAACAAGAAGCGTTTTTGTTTCACATGAGTAACGACATCTAGCGTATCGACATTTTTAACCTCAATTTTTGTCGAATCCGGGCTGCTCTCAACTTTTACATCATTCCATCCGTCGAAGTAATGTGCGAATCTGTTAACTGATTTAACACTTTTATTCGTTTCCGGCTTCACGTTCGGGACGGTAACGGCTATTTTCGTCTCGGATTCCATCCGGTTAACCGCCTGTATATTCTTCAATTTGATGTCCATTTCCCTAACTTTCTTCTCTAGGTCTGCATTAAACAGCTCTAGTTCGGAATGCTTAAGGGTGAGGCGGCGCACCTCTTCGGCACTGTCGCCCGCCTTCGTCTTGTACTGCCGGGCGGTCTCCGTCACGGCTGTAATGTTGTTATCTAGCCGTGAAATTTCCGCCTTTTGCCGCTTAACCGTTCCGGTGAGGAACGCCACTAAACCAACTAGGACTAGCGCGGCGATTAATAGTATCTTGTTCATAGGTGTAATACCTGACGTTTAACGTTGTTCTCGTCATAGCTTATGTGAATCCATCTGTACCCCTTCTCATCAATCAGTTGGCAGAAAGGGAGATTAAGCGATTGCGCTAGGTTAAACAGTACTCTGTTCTCCGCCGGACTTCCGCCCGTTATGTCCGCCGCTTGTCCTTTTACATGTTGGGACGTCTTTACTCCGCCTACGGCGGCATTCAACGCTTCGGAACGGAATCCGCTATTAATGATTATCGGTTTGCCGTAGGCGTCCCGAAGGGGCTGCAATACCTTTTCAATTAGTTTTAGTAGGTTCGCTTTCTGAATCGCATCCGGTTGGTTGCTTATCTTTTTCGCCGTCGCCGTAGTTGATGCCGTCAACTCGTTTAAAGTGAAATTTGTCATTTTTTACGTTTTTGATGAAATCCAAATATTTCGTGTTAATAATCATGTCCAATATCTCAATAAATTCATTATCCGGCTGCAATACTTTGAAATTACGAATAATATTCTTAGCGTAGACGAGCGCAAACAACGTAGTAAGTAGCCGCAATATAGCGGTGTGATCTCCGGCGGGTTCTATCAGCCTAGCCGCCGCCGCCGTGAATCCTATAACTACGGCGGCTATCGCATACTCAAAGAATGCATGGAACGCCTTCCGGTGGCTATAATGTTCTCCCTGTTTCAGTCCGGCAAAAAGCCCGACTAAAAAATTGAGGATACCGAACAATATAATCAATCCGAAAAAAGTTTTAACGTCATTGGCTACTAATAGAATGAGCGCAAAAAATGAGATTCGCAACGTATCAAAAATTCCGTCCATTACTTTATTAAACATATTCTTGCTTGTACATTTTTACATTCGCAATTCTCAATGATTCCCGCCTTCCGCATCGCGGCTATTAGCGGTACTATAAACAAATCAGCTTTCCCCCGCTCGGCTTCAAACCGTTTCGCCCTGTTTATGTCCGGCACTATGTAGCTACCTAAATAGTTCTGTATCTTCACGCCGGAAGCGGTGCTCTGTTGTTCGCTTGTTTGCAGATAGCGGGCGAAGGCGTAGTAACACAGGATCGTATCCAATCCGGTAAACTCTGCACCGTCCTTCTTGTACAATTCGGGGCACGCCTCATATGTAACACATATCTGCGGGCGCGTGTCGAGTTGGTCGGCTTCATAGAAAGCCTTGTTTAGGTCTGAATCTTTAACGTCTGCTGCGACGTTAAACAATTCTCTTAATCTCTGTATTGGATATGCCATATTACTCTGTTATTTCGGGTTGTTCTGTGGTCTGTGCGGTTGCTTCCGGTGCATCCTCCAGGTCGTTACGTATCTCGGCAACTGATATATCAAAACCAAAAATATATGATAAGTCGCGGGATATTCTCATACGTACCTTATCTAAGGAACGGCGGTAAACTTTCTGCATCTCCTTGATAACTTCGCCCGAAGCATTCGAGAACGAAATAAGGGATGAATCAATAAGGGGGATCGGCACATTATAACAGGCTACCGCGATATCTTTGCGCAACGGCTCGTTATATGCTATGTAGAGATTTGATTCGATCGGCGTACCTACGTTATCCACGCGGATAAACGGTTTATCCGATATCCCTACCGCCGTATCCCGTACCGCCAATACCGCGCCCGATCCTTCTACTCCCATCATATCACGTATAGCGTCCCGGAACGCGTCTTGTTCCTGGTCGGTCTCAAAATCACCGTGCGAAACGATGCTGCATGCATGGAAGCCTCTTGTTAATACATTCTCTACATACAGGGCGTTCCCGTGTTCCGCCGCCATCTCTGACTGTACCGCATGAAACGGACTGATAGGATAGGGGGCGCGGGTGGAAAGGTTAGCATAATACAATTGTCCGGGGTGATTCTCGATTCCTCCGTACTCTTCGCATTCCTTAGCAAAATTATCGGGGTTGAATGTCGGGTATATTTTCCCCGTCTCGAATACGTTGGTGGACTTGATGCGTTCCCTATCCCAATTGTTGAACACTAACCATTTCTTTACTACCGAATTTGTTATGTAGTCTTCGTTGAGAACCGCGCGGACGTAACCGAAGGGGACGGGATAAACCGCACGCGGCTTATAGTCTCCACCGTATTGAACTATCAGAGCGTAGCCACGGAAGCGCGGAATGTCGGACGCTATGAACTCCAAAACGTCGTTCATATCCATGCCGTGACCGTTCGTGATGTTTGCAAACTCTTCATTTAAAAACCCCTCGCAAATGATGTTTTCCTGTGCCTTCTCGCAACACGCGGTCGCCGTCTTACTAGCATCTATTAGGTCGTTCAATCGCTGAGGGTACAAATTATCGCTGTCATAACTTACAACCCCTTCACTCTGCCGGGGCTGTAAGTTAAGCGCTTTTCTTACTAAGAGTTCTACTCTCTTTCTAGTTATCATTACGCTATGGGTTTTATTATTCTACGTCAAACTCTGCTAGATCTGCGGCTTCGGCTGCTGCCTTCTTTGCGGCGCGTGTGGCTGCTGCCTTCTTTGCGGCTTCGCTACGCTTAAGTGCTGCGGTTTCCTCCTCGCTCAACTCGGCTACGGGTTCAACGGGTTCAACGGGTTCAACGGGTTCAACGGGTTCAACGGGTTCAACGGGTTCAA
>ERZ773157.757-NODE-757-length-35988-cov-16.801714_pt1 | contig 35988 bp, 26 predicted proteins | sample MGYA00511480_ERZ773157 | MGnify/ENA primary metagenome ERZ773157 (study PRJEB29015, sample SAMEA2737863) | human gut metagenome | biome: human gut; feature: human-associated habitat; material: faeces | place: China | collected 2012 ... | reverse complement strand
TAGGCGGCCCTTATAGGGCCTGTGCAAACCACTAGTTTACTAGTGGTTATGATTTTTAAAAAGTCTGTTTTTATAAGCTGTTTTTGTAATCGTCTATCACAAGGCGGTGAGTAGACGGGATGTTTTTCGGTATCTCTTCCGGACAGAACCACTCGAGAGCCTCAGATTCGCCGTCATTTATCATAAGCGTCCCGCTGAAATCCTTTGTGGTGTAGGCGGTCACGACAACATACCATTCGTCGCCGTTTTCCGCTTTGCAAAGATGATCCTTACCGGAATACACACCGAGCAGCTTGAGATTTTCGACGGTAAGATTAGTTTCCTCCCGAACCTCTCTTACAGCTGTTTCAACGGTTGACTCGCCCAATTCCATAAGACCTCCGGGAAGCCCCCACTTGCCCTTCGGGTATGTTCTTTTTTGCATCAAAATTTTTCCGTCTTTGTTTTCTATGATTACAAGGCTGCCGTTGAGAACAATTCTTTTGTGACCTATCAGCTTGCGTAAATCTTCGATATAGCCCATTTTAAAGCTCCTTATACATAGACGACGCGCTTTCCTTTGTTGCGTATTCGGTTACATTCAAGACCTGATATTTTGTGACCTTTTGACCGAAGGTGATTTCAATAACATCGCCCTCTTTTACATCGTAAGATGCTCTTGCCGGCTTGCCGTTTACGTTGACATGCTTTGCGTCGCACACCTCGTTTGCCACAGTACGCCTTTTTATGATACGCGAAACCTTTAAATATTTGTCAAGTCGCATTTCTTCACTCCCTTTACAGCTTAATTTTAAAATAAGAGCCGCCTTAAGTCAAGAAATTAAATTGTTGAATTCCTACTGCTTTTGTATTATTATAAAAAAGAATGTAATAACGATTTTTTTCGGCACAGAGGATGTTTCACTTATGGATATAAACACAAAGGAAGTTCTTCGCTATCTCGGCTATAAAGGTCGTGAGGCGGATGAAAAAACCCTTGACCTTATCAATCACGTTAAAATTGAAATAATTACGTCGATTCAGCCGAGAAGTCTGTACAGAGAGTGCAAACTCGAATACCTGTCCGACAGTGCCGTAAAGCTTGACGGTATCGAATTTCACTCCGAAAAGCTTGTGAAGCATTTGAGAAATTCCGACAGAATATTGCTTTTTGCCGCAACGCTCGGTATGCAGAGCGATATTCTCGTAAGACGGTACGCGGGGGTTGACACCGCGCGAGCGGCGGTTATGCAAGCGGCAACGGCGGCGGCTGTCGAAAGCTTTTGCGATGACGTCTGCGAAAATATAGCAAAGGAAGAGGAGAAGCGAGGCTATTATTTAAGACCGCGCTTCAGCCCCGGTTATGCCGATTTGTCGCTTGAGAGCCAAAAGGAGTTTTTTAAGCTGCTTGACTGCACCAAGCGCATAGGGCTTACCCTGTCGGAGAATTGTATGATGATACCCACAAAGTCCGTTACGGCGTTTATAGGGCTTACCAAGGATAAGGACTGTAATTTTAACGCCTGCGCCGCATGCGGAAATAAAAACTGCGAATTCAGAAGAGGTTAAGCTATGAAATTTATCGACCTTTTAGGTAAAGAAAGATTGTTTTTTGACGGAGCCATGGGTACAATGCTCCAAAAAAACGGACTTTCTGCCGGCGAAATTCCCGAAACATGGAATATTACTCATCGGGATACCGTTTATGCCATTCACAAGGCGTATGCGGACGCCGGCTGCAATATAATAAAATCAAACACCTTCGGTGCAAACGCGCTGAAATTCAAGGGTACCGATTACACGGTGGAGGAAATTGTTACTTCCGCGATAGATATAGCTAAAACGGCCGTGTCCGGCAAGGATAAAACCTTTGTCGCTCTTGATTTGGGACCTACGGGAAAGCTCTTAAAGCCGTACGGCGAATTACCGTTTGAGACGGCATACGAGCTTTACAAGCAGCAGGTTATCGCGGGCAAAAAAGCGGGCGCAGACCTTGTGCTTATCGAGACGATGGGTGACACATACGAAATAAAAGCGGCGGTTCTTGCCGCCAAGGAAAATTGTGACTTGCCGATAGTCGTAACCATGATATTTGATGAGAGCGGCAAGCTGCTTACCGGCTCCGACATCAAGACGGCGGTATTTATGCTCGAGGGGCTCGGTGTTGACGCAATAGGCTTTAACTGCGGACTCGGACCTCGTCAGATGCTTTCTCTTCTACCGGAGCTTTTAAAATATTCAAGCACGCCTTTGGCAGTAAATCCCAATGCGGGGCTACCCGAATGTGTTAACGGAGTCACATTTTTCAATGTCACACCGGAGGAATTTGCCAATGATTTAAAGGAACTTGCCGAAATGGATGTCTCGCTGCTCGGCGGTTGCTGCGGAACTACGCCTGAGCACCTGAAAGAGGCTGTAAAGCTGTGCAAGGATATCCCTGTTTTACCTGTAAAGCAAAAAAACATTACAGCAGTCACATCATACTCAAAAACGGCTGTAATAGGCGAAAGACCTATAATAATCGGTGAAAGAATAAATCCGACGGGCAAGAAAAAACTTAAAGCGGCACTCGTTTCGGGTGACAGCGGATATATCTTTTCCGAGGCTCTGTCTCAGGTCGAATGCGGAGCGGATGTACTTGACGTTAACGTCGGTTTGCCCGAAATCGATGAGCCGAAAGTGATGTGTGATACCGTTAGGGGCATACAGGGAATTACAAATCTTCCGCTTCAAATAGACACCTCCGATCCCGCGGCAATGGAGCAGGCACTTCGCATATATAACGGCAAGCCGCTTATAAATTCGGTAAACGGCAAAAAAGAGAGCATGGAAAAAATCTTTCCGCTCGCTAAAAAATACGGCGGAGTCGTGGTTTGCCTTACGCTTGATGAAAGCGGTATTCCCGAAAGTGCCGAGGGCAGAATCAAAATAGCCGAGAAAATAATAAATACCGCAAAGGAATACGGCATAGATAAAAAGGACCTCATAATAGATACGCTTGCTATGACCGTAAGCACCGGGGCTGAAAACGCAAAGAGAACGTTACAGGCTCTGTCATATGTTCGCAACACTCTCGGCGTAAATACGGTTTTGGGAGTTTCAAATATTTCCTTTGGTCTTCCGAAACGCGATAACATAAACGCGGCTTTTTTCACTCTTGCCATGGGCAGCGGACTTTCGGCAGGCATTATAAATCCGAAATCCGACAGTATGATGAATGCTTTTTATTCCTATTGCGCGCTTAACGGGTACGATGAAAATTTTGAGACGTACATAAGCAAGACGTCGGATTCGGCACCGACGGCAAAAAATGATAAAACCGACCTTAAAACTGCGGTTATAAACGGGCTTTCCAAAGCGGCAGGGGAGAATGCAAGAGAGCTTTTAAAGACGGAACAGCCTCTTGACATTATAAATCTATATTTGATACCGGCACTTGATATTGTCGGTAAAGGCTTTGAGGACGGAACAATCTTTTTGCCTCAGCTTTTGATGAGTGCTGATGCGGCAAAGGCGGCATTTGACGAAATCAAGGCAAGCATACCTGCCGAAGCGAACGGCAGCGAGAAAAAGAATAAGATAGTTATAGCCACCGTCAAGGGCGATATTCACGACATAGGGAAAAACATTGTTAAGGTATTGCTTGAAAACTACGGCTTTGACGTAATCGACCTCGGCAAAGATGTTGACCCGGAAATTATAGTTGATACAGCAATAAAAGAGAAGGTCAAGCTCGTGGGTCTGAGTGCGCTTATGACTACAACCGTTGTGAATATGGAGGAGACCATTCGCCTTTTAAGAAAACGCTGTCCCGAATGTAAGGTGATGGTCGGCGGAGCCGTTATGACTCAGGATTATGCCGACAGAATAGGCGCCGATTCTTACGCAAAGGACGCCATGGGTTCCGTGCGATACGCGGAAAGGCTGTTTTCCGATGAGCAATGAAATAAGATTGATACGGCAAAGTGTAATTTATAACTAAATATATTTAAAAAGGGTTTTGCGGATTCTTGTGTCCGTAAAACCCCTTATTTATCAGGAATTATGGGAATTTTACTTTATACGTTTCCTGCTTGTGCAAATTGCGAAAAAATATCCTTGCAAACGGATTTTATATATGGTAAAATTACCGTTACAATGTAGTGAAAGAGGGATATATATGTTTTGGTTTTTGGGAGTCCTTGCGGGACTTCTTTTGAGCGTTGCGGATATTTTTCTGTTGACGCGCAAGAGAAGCGCGCCTGCTTGCATTATTGCTGTGTTACGCGATACTATCGTGAGTAACTTGGCGTCACTCGGAATTATGTCGCTGATACTGAGAATACCGAATGTGCTTTTGACATCGGTGCACGGTAAATGGTATCCGCTTAAGTATTTTGTATTTGTTTTGGCTGTCGGGCTCGTATTTTTGTTCGGTCGCGGTGTTGTCGAGGGTGTAATATCCTTTTCACACACAAAGCCGAAGCACAAGGTCGGCGCATGGATACTTCGTATTTTGTCGATGCTTTTGTTTGCTCTCGGTATGGCGGCATTCACGGCTTCAATTTGGGCGGCAGATACATTTGCCGGACTTACACCCGACCAGATGATGATAAATTTGAATACCGACACCGGCGGCGCAAGCCCCGAGGTTATGAATACGCTGTTCCAAGGTCCTGTTTTGCTTACGGCTGTGGTAACAGTTCTGTTTTGCGTATTTGCTTTTTCAACGAGAAAAATCTTATACAAGCTTCACGAAAAACAGCGCACCGTATTTTCGGGACTTGCAAGACGTCTCACGGCTCTTTTCTTGGCACTTCTTATGCTTTCCGGCGGCGTGGCGTTCGGTGTAAAAAAGCTTTCTCTTCAAAAGCTCTATGCGGCTTATACTGATGATTCGCCGTACATAGAAGATAATTTTGCCGATCCCAAAAAGGTTAAAATGACCTTCCCGGAGAAAAAGCGCAACCTTATCCATATTTATCTCGAATCTATGGAGAACTCGTATTTCTCAAAAGAGCTCGGCGGATATATGGACACAAATCTTCTTCCCGACCTTGGAAAGCTCTCAAAAGAGGGCTACAATTTCTCGGATCTTCCCGAGGGCTTCGGCGGTAATCCGTCCTCGACGGGCGCCAACTGGTCTGTGGCTTCAATGGTGAATATGAGTAGCGGCTTGCCCATGAAGGTGCCGGTCGGCGCCAATGCATACGGCTCTGCCGACAACTTCCTGCCGGGAGCTACCACAATAGGTGATATATTAAAAGAACAGGGCTATAATCAAACCGTTATGTTCGGTGCAGATGCATCCTTCGGCGGACTTGACTTCTTCTTTGAGGAGCACGGCGATTACAAGATAATGGACTACAAGCGTGCAAAACAAGATAACTTCATTCCTCAGGATTACAGCGTTTGGTGGGGCTATGAGGATGATAAGCTCTATGAATATGCAAAGATGGAGCTTACACGCTTGGCAGGCGAAGACAAACCGTTCTATTTCGTTATGGAAACGGCTGATACGCACTTCCCGGACGGCTACCTTTCTCCCAATGCCAAGACTCCGTTTGATAAGCAGTATGCAAACGTAATATTCTACAGCCAGGCAGAGACGGTTAAGTTTGTACGTTGGATACAGTCTCAGCCGTTCTATGAGAACACTACCATAGTAATTAACGGCGACCACCTTAGTATGGATCAGAATTTCTTTAAGGACTTTGACCCGAATTACAGACGTACATGCTTTAACCTTATACTTAATCCCACACCTAACTGCACCTCGGCTCCCGATACTCGCTTCCATAACCGCGAGTGGGCGACATTTGATATGCTGCCGACAATGCTCGCAAGTATCGGCGTTGAGATAGAGGGCAATAAGCTCGGTATAGGAACAAACCTCTTCTCTGATACACCGACTCTCTTCGAGCGTGACGGAACCGATTTTGTAAACGAAGAGCTTGAAAAACGAAGCAATTTCTATAACGAGCATATTCTTGTCGATTGGTCAAGAGTAGGCGGCGATAAAAAAGACAAATAATAAATTCGGGATGTAAAACATAAGTTTTACATCCCGTTTTTTGCTTATACGATTTTTGTATACTGAACCTTGTAATTACTAAATAACTATGCCGCCGTTTACGGACAGTACTTGCCCCGTGATATATGACGCTTTGTCATCGGCTAAGAATGAAACCGCATTTGCCACGTCTTCGGGAGTACCGAGCCGCATTACGGGGATTTCTTCACGTAGCATATCTACGGTATCTTTACCGAGCTTTGTCACCATTTCGGTGTTTATAACGCCGGGGGATACTGCATTTACAGTAATTCCGGACGGAGCAACTTCTTTTGCAAGTGCTTTGGTAAGACCTATAAGGCCTGCTTTTGCCGCGGAATAATGCACCTCGCACGAGCCTCCGGTCTCGCCCCACATAGAGGAGACGTTTATTATCCTACCCGATTTTCTGTGAATAAAATAGGGGAGTACGGCACGGCAAAAGTAAAAAGCACCGCTTAGATTTGTGCTTATCATATTTTCCCAATCCGAATCCGTAATATCGGTGAGGAGCTTTTGCTCGGATATTCCGGCATTATTTACAAGTACGCTTATTTCGCCGAAGTCACGCTCTATTGCTTCAATGGTCGAGGTTATTTCCGAGCTGTCACGTACATCGCATTTATACGTTTTTGCGCTGCCGCCCGAAAGAGTTATTTCGTCAGCCGTTTTCTGTGCTTTTTCGGCGTTTCTGTTATATATAAGTGCAACGGAAAAACCGTCCTGTGCCAGTCGTTTTGCAATTTCGGCACCGATACCTCCGGAGGCACCGGTAACTACGGCTATGCTCATTATATTACCCCTTTAAATAAAAAGTACAACTTGTTTGCGAAGTAATCGAAAAATCCGATTACAGACAGCCTGCAAGCTTATAATATATTATCACATATACGACGATTTCACAATCCAAGATGATATGTTTGTCAAAAACTGAACTTTTTTGCTTTTTACTATTGCAAAAACAGCGCGGTTCATTTATAATATGTGAGCAGCTAAATCAAGGCTGTTTTTGTTTTGAATAACATTTGCTACTGTGGCTCAGTTGGTAGAGCAGCTGATTCGTAATCAGCAGGTCGCCGGTTCAAGTCCGGCCAGTAGCTCCAAGGGCAGAGATAATCTCTGCCTTTTATTTTTTCTTTTTCTGAAACGCATTCCAAAATTCAATTCGCAACAAAAAATCTCACTCTTTTTTACGGAGTGAGATTTTGTTTATTTATTCGATTTGAAATGTTTCAAAATAATATCTAAAATCTCCTGTATGTAGGGCTCTTTTACAACACATTCAAGCTCATCGGCATCTCCGCTTTTATTTAAAATCACATATCTTTCCGTTACAAAATCAGATAAATTTTCAGCTGATATTTTATACGGATGATTTTTAACGCTTTCATAAACAAAATTGATAGATTCTTTTTTGGCAAAATGAATTTCAAGTGAAGAAAAATCAGCAAAATTATCTATAATGTAGGGCAAATTTTCAGAATTCAACGGAAATGAGAGCTCAGGCAATTTGTACGACAAAAAACCTGTTGGCTTCATCTGTTTATAATCATAATCCGTCTTAAGATAGTTGGCTGTCTTTAAAATTGTTTCTTCATCAGCCCTTATAAAAACAATCCCGGAAAAACGATTATAAAGTAAAGAGAGAGCTTCGTTTAGAATTTCAGTTATACAAGACTCCGGTGCACATACGGCCGTTCCTATCATTTTTTGGGCGTGTAGCTCATCTATACACCCTTCGGACAAATAAAACGGAGCTATATCGTATAATAGTTTTTTCATATGAACACCTCTTTAAGCTGAAGCTGTTTTACCTGTAACGGTCAAAGCTGCATATTCAAACACATTATTACTTTAATATTTTTATATAGTAGATGATGAAAAGCAGCAAGCCTGTCAGCGAGAAAATCGTTGTACCCCACAAAACAGGAGACGGATTTTGATGTAAAACAAAATACTCAAATAAAAGATTCAGCGGCGGTCCGAGACAAACCAATATCATTAAAATCAATGTCGTTATATTATATTTTTTCATAAAGGCACCTCATTTTAAATAATTATCGCTCGGTTAATACGCAACGGGGCAAAAGTGAGCTTGTGCTGCAAAAAATATTAAGCATTGGACTTTGCTTTTTGTCAAGGGACTCTGTTTGGGTTTACAAAAAAGCAAACGTAAATGTCGCGACCGCTTATCGATTCTTACGTCTCGAATTTTAAAATTCGGTGTTTAACAAAAAATCTCGCTCCGTTGGCTGAGTGTTCATAAGGAAGTGTTGGTTTTTTGCATATAAATCCATTGCCGAAAAGCCTTGCTTCCTTTCTCGGCTTATTCCAATATAAATAATGTTTTATAAAATCGATACTTATAAAACGAGATTTACTCGACTGTTTAATGATAATTCTTTTTATTTCGTTTGCGGATAAAGAAATTTCAAGGGCTATATATCCGCTGTTATATTCATATTCCGCATTGCTAACACCTTGAATTTCTTCTTCTTTTTTAAATATATAATCGCAAGCGGGATGTCCGCAAGCAACCATGCGGCAGGGGCTGCGTAGCATACTGCATTGAAGCCGATAAGCGGAGTGAAAATAAGCGCTATTGATATTCTTCCTATCAGCTCGCCGGCACCCGCAACCGCATTTGCATACGTAAAGCCGAGACCCTGCAGAGTGTTCCTTAAAACGAACAGCACCGCGACAAGACTGAAGCACTCCGCCGTGGCGATAAGATATTTATGGGCGGCAAACAAGACGTCTTCATTAGGCTCTGTCATAAACAGCCTGACTATCGGCATACCTACCGTCAGAAGAGCAACGCTTAAAGCGACGGAAAGAAGTATGTTGAGCGTAAATATTTTTTTGACCGATTTAATTATTCGATCGTACTTTCCGGCCCCGTAGTTTTGCCCGACGAAGGTTTGTGTACCGACGCTGAGTCCGCTCAGCGGTATATTTGCAATATTCTCGACTCTTCCTGCGGCGGTAAAGCCTGCAATAGTCGCCGTGCCGAATGAATTTACCGCGCTTTGAAGACACATCGACCCGATAGAGGTAACGGTAAACTGAAGCGAAACGGGTATTCCCAATTTTAACTGTATGAATGCTGTTTTGAGGTCAAGTTTGAGCTCTTTTCTTGAAATGTGTACGCTTGTATTGCGCCTTAAAATGTAATTTCCCGTAAGGACGGCTGCCGTAATGTGAGAAATAAGCGTAGCAAGCGCAGCTCCCTCAACGCTCCAGCGAAATACCTTTATGAACAGCATGTCAAGCGCGAAATTTACAAAAATACTTGCCGTAAAATATATGAGCGGTTTTCTGCTCTCACCGACGGCTCTTGAAATTGCGGTAAAATTGTTTGAGAGCATCTGAAACGGTATTGCAAAGTAAAGAATGTTTACATACGCCGAGGAAAGACCGAGAATTTCGTCCGGCGTGCCGATAAGCTTCAAAAGAGGAGTGGAAATAATGTGCGCGACAACAACAAGTAATAGGCCGAGCAAGAACGACACCGTAATGCTGCTTCCGGAATATCTGTTGACCCTGTCTTGGTCCTTTGCGCCGTAAGCATGCGCCACCGGTATTGTAAATCCGCTTGTAAGGCCGAGTGCCGCACCGACAATAAACGAGTTTATCGAGGCGACTCCGCCGACTGCGGCAAGAGCGTCCGTGCTTACATATCGCCCGACAAGTATATTGTCGACCAATGTATAGTTATACTGTAAAAGCGATGAAGCCATAATCGGCAGCGAGAATTTAATTATACTTTTTATCGGCTTGCCGGTAAGCATAGAATTTTGTTTTGCCATTTGCCAACTCTTCCAAAGTGTTTTTAAAAATTAAATTCAATTAGAATTGCTTAAATTTTAGCACTTGTGCAGTATTATGTCTATAAAAATATTCTGCCGGGAGAGCTTTAACAACAGCAGGATAAAACCAATGGCGGAGCGGCACAATCAAAGACATCACGGCAGCATTGAGCAGGTTGAAATAAGCTCCTGCGGATTAAACTCAAATCCGTTGATTGCAAAAGGCAAATATCCGTCGGTAATCGCCTGTAATACCACAAACGGAAGAATGCCGAGAGTCAACACGATAAAGGACAGCGAAATGCAACAGCTCGCCGAATACTTCGGAGTAGATTACAGAAAAGACTTTTTGAATTTGTAAAAAACAAGGTGCAATTCATTCGGAATTGCACCTTTCTTTATTTTTTCGTTTTAATGCAGTGCCTTTGTGGGACAGTTTTTTGTACATTCGTAGCAGAGAATACACTCTGTTCCGTTTTTTCGCTTGCGTGAATCCTTGTTAACCTCAACATTCATTGGGCATACTTTCAGGCACTTGCCGCAATGAACGCATTTGCTCTCGTCACAGTGGACGCGCAGAAGCGAAAAATAACTCATGGGCTTCAGAAATACTGTGATAGGGCAGAGATATTTGCAGAACGCGCGGTTATCCTTAAATATAAAGGCAAGCGCAATTCCGGATATATAGTAAAGCGCATTTCCGGCGAGAAACAGCCAAAACATAATTTTCTCAAGATTTGCGACCTTGAACAAAAACAGACCCGACACAAGAGCCAATGATAACGCAAACATCACATAGCGCAGAATTCCGAGTTTTTCTTTTCGCGGCTTCCGTGGCTGCTTATAAGGAAGAAAGTCCAAAACCATAGCCGTCCAACAGGCATAGCCGCACCATCCGCGTCCGAACAGCAGCGGTCCGAAGATTTTGGCCACGGCATAGTGAATGGTTGCTGCTTCAAAAACGCCGAGAAACAGATAGTACCAAAAGCCCTCAATCTGCATATTTTCTCGGGAGATTATGCCGAGATACAGCAGCATATAGCTTCCGACTGCCAGCTGCACAAAATGACGCGCATAGCGTTTCTCGGCGGTAAAAAGTGCCGTCCCCAATGCGAGACAGGTGCCTATGTAGCTGAAATTCAGCAAATAAAACAGATTATCCTTTATTAGCCATAGTGTGATTGCCACCGCTTCGAACAACAAAAACAGTAATACCGACACAAGGTATCTCGATAAACCCTTGTTATTTCCTTTCTCTTTTTTCTTTTTCATTGTTTTTTCCATCCTTTTTTCGTGAATATGAAACGGCTGAGTTTATTCGGATTTATACCGATTCTCGTGCCGCTTTTAATGCCTGCGACAATATAACTATATACTGTAATTTTAAAGCTTATGAGCAAAATGTGCAACTGTAATTCTGTTAAAAAACGGTAAAAGCGCCGCAAATTGTGAAAATCGGCAATCGGTCTGAGAAAGCTCGGCCGTTTGGCATCGCCGAATATGCCGCAAACAATATCGACGTATTTATTATCGACTTGTTTAATAAAATAAAATAACGGACGATTTGGCAAAATACGGGACTATACGGCAAGGCAATATAATAATCTTACATACGGCTGCACATACAGAATTTACGGATATTTTTTCGCATTTAGTTGCGAAAACGTTTCCGCTGTGATAAAATTCTTTTGTATTTTACGGGCGCGGCGGCTTTGCGCCTTTGCCTGCTTTAACGGAGTTGAGATTGATGAAAACTGCAGTTGTTACGGGCGGTTCGAGCGGAATAGGACTTTCCTGCTGCCGTAAGTTTCTTGAAAACGGATACAGGGTGTATGAGCTGAGTCGCCGCGAGCCGAAGATTCAAACAGTCGGCGTTAAGCATATCTCGTGCGACGTCACGGATGAGCACTCGGTTTCAGAGGCATTCAAAAAAATATATAATGACAGCGGAAGCATTGATATACTTGTGAATAATGCAGGCTTCGGCATCTCAGGGGCGGTTGAATTCACAGAGCTTGCAGAAGCTAAAAAACAGTTTGACGTCAATTTTTTCGGCTGCTTTATTTGCTCAAAAAACGTAATTAAATATATGAGGCTTCAAGGCGGCGGAAGAATTGTTAATCTCAGCTCTCTCGCAGCTCCGCTTGCCATACCGTTTCAGGCGTTTTATTCGGCGTCAAAGGCGGCTGTAAATTCGCTGACTCTGGCTCTTGCAAACGAGGTGCGACCGTTTAATATAAAGGTCTGCGCCGTAATGCCGGGCGATGTTAAAACGGGTTTTACCGCGGCAAGAGAGAAAAATACCGCCGGTGACGAATTTTACGGCGAAACACTTAAAAGAGCGGTTGCCGGTATGGAGCGCGACGAGCAAAACGGTATGTCACCGGACGATATAGCCGATGCGGTGTATGCTGCGGCAACCAAAGCTCGTCCGAAGCTTTTGTCTACAAAAGGCGCTAAATATCATCTGTTTTTGGCACTTTCAAAGGTATTGCCGGTTTCGCTTGTGAATATCATAGTCGGAAAGCTTTATTCTTAATAAATCGGGGCGTAAAGCAATACTGTTATTAGCTGCTTTTGCCCCGTTTTCTTGTTATTCAATAAAAACACATTCGGAGGTACTATGCAAAATTTTGTAGAGCTTATTCAGAATATCAACAGTAAGGTAAACAGCGTCGTTTGGGGGCCTCCGATGCTCATATTGATGCTGCTTACCGGTCTTTATCTCACGTGCGGTACGCGATTTTTTCAAATACGCCGTTTTTGCTACACAATTAAAAATACGGTTGCCGCAATTTTTAAAGACCGCAAGGTAACAAAAACTAAGGATGAAAAAGCCATATCGCAGTTCCAGGCACTTGCAACGGCTCTTGCCGCAACGGTAGGCACGGGCAACATTGTAGGCGTAGCCACCGCGATTTCCTCCGGCGGAGCGGGTGCGGTATTTTGGATGTGGATTTCTGCTTTGCTCGGTATGATGACGAGCTTTTCCGAAAATGCGCTCGGCATATATTTCCGCAGAAAAAACGAAAAAGGCGAGTGGGTGGGCGGCCCTATGTATTATATCGAAAAAGGACTCGGCCAAAAGTGGCTTGCGGTTATATTTTCTGTTTTTTGTCTGTTCGCGTCGTTCGGAATAGGCTCGGTAGCTCAGGTCAACGGAATATCCACGGCGCTTAAGGGTTCGTTTAATATACCGGGCGTTGTCACGGGGATAGTCGTTTGCGCCCTTATAGCCGTTATAATTTACGGCGGACTGAAAAGAATAGTCACGGTGACGGAAAAATTTGTGCCTTTTATGGCGGCGTTTTACATAATAGGCGCGCTTATAATAATAATCGTAAACTTCCGCCATATAGGCGACGCTTTCGGCGAGATATTTTCGGGGGCGTTCAGTATGCGCTCCGTCGGAGGAGGCGTTATGGGATACGGTATTTCAAGAGCCATGCGTTTCGGTGTGGCGCGCGGAGTATTTTCTAATGAGGCGGGCCTCGGCTCGTCGGTAATGGTCCATTCCTCCTCTGATGCCAAGGAACCCGTAACACAGGGTATGTGGGGCATATTTCAGGTGTTTTTTGACACCATTGTTATATGCACACTTACGGCACTCGTAATACTGACTACCGGGGCAAATCTGCAAAGCGGACTTGAGGGAGTCAATATAACAATATATGCCTTCGAGAGCGTGCTCGGCAAATGGGGCTCTTATATAGTATCCATAGGTATAGTTATGTTCGCTTTTTCAACCATACTCGGCTGGTCGGTGTACGGCTCGCGCGCCGCAGAATATATAGGCGGAAAAAAGCTGACTGCGGTGTATAAAATAATATTTCTCGCAATGACATTTATAGGTGCCGTGTCGAGCATTCAGCTTGTTTGGGATCTTTCCGATACGTTTAACGGTCTTATGGCTTTGCCGAACCTTATAGGTCTGTTGCTTTTGTCGGGGACGGTGTTTAAAATAACCAAAAACTACGAGCAGAGAGTGATAGGCGGCAAAAAGATAAAGCCGATGCTGTCTTTTTATGACCGTGAGAAATAATTTTCGGTATTCACATTTAACTTCGAATTTGATATAATATACGGGATTTAAAAAGATAAAAGAGGAAATTTATGTCAGGTAAAAAGGACTACATCAGAAATTTTTGCATAATTGCCCATATCGACCACGGCAAGAGTACGCTTGCCGACCGTTTGTTGGAGCTTACGGATTCCGTAGCGAAGCGTGATATGGAGGCGCAGCTTCTTGACAATATGGATATTGAGCGTGAACGCGGTATAACCATTAAGGCACGTGCCGTAAAGCTTGATTACAAGGCTGCCGACGGCAAAAAATATGAACTGAACTTAATAGACACTCCCGGTCATGTTGACTTCAACTATGAGGTGTCGCGTTCCCTTGCGGCATGCGAGGGAGCTGTGCTGATAGTTGACGCGTCACAGGGAATAGAGGCTCAAACTCTTGCAAATACCTACCTTGCGCTTGACCACGACCTTGAAATTGTACCGGTAATAAATAAAATCGACCTTCCCGCCGCAGAGCCGGAGCGCGTTGCTAAAGAAGTGGAGGACGTTATAGGCATACCGTGTATGGATTCGCCGCGAATTTCGGCAAAAACGGGCGAGAATGTTCCCGCTGTGCTCGAGGAAATCGTAAACCTTGTGCCGCCTCCGGATGATAACGATTCAAAGCCGCTCAGAGCGCTTGTATTTGACTCCGTATATGACAGCTATCGCGGTGTAATTGTCTATGTCAGAATAGTTGACGGTGTGGTAAGACCGGGGCAGACCATGCGTCTTATGGCTACGGGCGCTGAATTTACAATTGTGGAAACGGGATATATGCGCGCCAAGAGCTTGGAGCCGACAAAGCAGCTGTCCTCGGGTGAGGTCGGTTATATCACCGCTTCGATTAAAACCGTAGGCGATGCGCGCGTAGGCGATACCGTGACTCTTGCCGAAAATCCGGCTTCGGAGCCGCTTGCAGGATATCGCAAGGTAAATCCGATGGTTTTCTGCGGAATTTATCCGGCGGACGGAGCGGATTATGAGGCTCTTAGGGATGCTCTCGCCAAATTACAGCTGAATGACGCCTCGCTCTCGTTTGAACCCGAGACGTCAAGTGCACTCGGCTTCGGCTTCAGGTGCGGTTTTTTGGGGCTTTTGCACCTTGAAATCATACAGGAACGCCTTGAGAGAGAGTATGACCTTGACCTTGTAACAACAATACCTTCGGTTGTTTACAAAATACATCTTACCGACGGAAACGTAGTCGAAATAGACAATCCGTGCAACTACCCCGACCCTGCAACAATCGATTTTGCGGAGGAACCCATGGTGGAGGCGCACATTTTTTCTCCGAAGGATTATGTGGGAGCCATAATGGACCTTTGCCAGGACAGACGCGGCGAATATAAAGAAATGACGTATCTTGACGCCGACAGGGTGGACTTAAAATATATACTCCCGCTTAACGAAATAATCTATGACTTCTTTGACGTCTTAAAATCGCGTACGCGCGGCTATGCTTCGTTTGACTATGAGCTTTGCGGCTACCAAAGGTCAAGCCTTGTAAAGCTCGACGTTCTTTTGAACGGCGATATGATAGACGCCCTCTCGTTTATTATTCACTCCGAAAAGGCATATCCGAGAGCGCGCAGAATAGCCGAGAAGCTTAAGGACAATATCCCGCGCCAGATGTTTGAAATTCCCATTCAGATAGCCGTGGGCGGCAAGGTAATAGCGCGCGAAACCGTAAAGGCAATGCGTAAGGACGTGCTCGCTAAATGCTACGGCGGCGATATAACGCGTAAAAAGAAGCTGCTTGAAAAGCAAAAAGAGGGTAAAAAGCGTATGCGCAAGTTCGGTACGGTAGAAGTTCCGCAAGAGGCGTTTATGGCTGTGCTTAAATTAGACGATGAATAATATAGGACTGTATATTCACATTCCGTTTTGCAATTCAAAGTGCCCGTATTGCGATTTTTACTCGTTTCGCGCCGATGACGATACAAAAAACAGATATGTTTCGGCTGTTTTGCGAGAGCTTCGGAACAATTCAAAACAGCTTAATTGTAAAGCCGATACGCTTTACATTGGCGGCGGAACTCCGTCGGTTTTGGCTCCTGATTATCTTTGCCAAATCATAAACGGCGCAAAATCAACGTTTTTGACCGATGATGCGGAAATAACGGTAGAGTGCAACCCGTTTTCGCTCGGCGACGAATTTTTTGAAAAAGTAAGCGAGTGTAAAGTGAATAGGCTTTCCATAGGGCTTCAGTCGGCAAATGACGGCGAACGTAGGATTTTAGGCAGACGAGCCGATAAACACGAGGTCTTGGGTGCCGTTTCAAGGGCAAAAGAAGCGGGAATAGGCAATATTTCGCTTGATGTCATGCTCGGCGTGCCGGGTCAAACTAAAGAGAGCCTTAAAAGCACACTTGATTTCTGCATTTCTTCGGGTGTGCCGCATCTCAGCTGCTACATTCTCAAAATAGAGGAGAATACGCCGTTTTTTCGTATGAGAGACAAATTGCCGTTCCCCTCTGACGACGATACGGCCGATATGTACCTTTTTATGTGCGAATACCTCGAAGAACACGGTATTATGCAGTATGAAATATCAAATTTTGCGGTTCCCGGCTTTGAGAGCCGCCACAATCTGAAATATTGGCATGATGAAGAGTATATCGGCATAGGTGCTTCGGCACATTCGTTTTTAGGCGGAAAACGCACATATTATCCGCGTGATATTGAGTATTTCATAAGCGGCAATGAGCGTTTAACTGAGGGCGACGGCGGCGACGAAGAGGAATTTTGTATGCTCGCTTTAAGGCTCCGCGAGGGGCTTACTCAAGAGCGTTTTTACGCCCGTTTTCATCATGAGATACCGCAAAAAATGCTTGAAAGCGCAAAGCAATACGAAAAATACGGGCTTTGCAGCTGTGAGAACGGCGGAATTTCTCTGACGCGGCGCGGATTTTTACTCTCCAACTCCGTAATATCCGAAATTATCTTATAGATATAAATATTTCAGGGCTTGTAATTTGTTTTACAAGCCCGTTTTTTTGTGCTTTTCGGGCGTTTGTGAAATTAAAACGGCTTTTTGTTACAATGGCGTTTTTTTGTCGCACAGCACGTGATAAAATCAAGAGGCTAAACGGAAGAGTTCTCTGAAAGTGAATTGATTATATAGAATTTCCGGTGTATAATTTGTAAAAGATTACCAAAACGGCTGCAATTTTTGTCGAAAAGTGCTTGCAATCTAAAATTTTACATATTTTCATTTTAAAATGACAAAAGATTGTCAAACTGCGTTCACAATCTGTTAATATTTGGTTTAAAGACTGTTTAAAATGAGTTTTTAAATTAGCTAAAAACTCTTTACACCAAGTCATTTTTGGTGTAAACTTAAGTATAAATATACGGTGTAATAGTGTACCCATTTGCGCCTTAAAATCGGTAAATAGACGCTTGCTCCGCAAAATGATGGAAAACAAACGTTAAAGTAAACCCGAAGCGGTGCGGATTTATCGTATACTATTATATATAGCGTTTTTAATCAATTTATCGGAGGTTTTTCATTTGGCAGATCTTATATTTCGGCATCTTACCGGAGCCGATGGCGAGGGCGTTTACAAAAACGGCAAAACCGGCTTCTCGGTTTCTTATTTCAAAAAGAAAGAAATAGACTCGCGCTATCCCTCGGGCGGCTATACGGTTGTCGGTCAAATAGGGAAGGGCAAACGCGAAATCGGTGATTTGCAGTCTGACGACGGGCAAACCGAAAAGGTGTATGCCGCAACGAAAATGCCTCATACCGCGGTAGTCGGCTACATAGAGACAGAGGCTGACAAATTCATTGCGATAGTTAAAGACAGGCTTTTGCTTTGGCTTTTGTTTGCGCTTTTGATAGCGGCACTTATAATAGGTCTTATATTCCTTTTAAAGGCCGTTATACCGACAGGCGGCGATGGCACAACCACAACGCCCCCCGCAGGCGTAATCGACCAAAATGCCATATTGGGCGAGGGCGAGATTTCCGTACCCGATAAAACAAAAACAAGGGGCAGGCAGATAAAGGTCTACGGTATTCCCGAGCTTCCCTTGGCGGCAAATACCAAGGAGCAAAGCTTTGTATTCTCAAATCCCGAGGAAAACCCGTGCTTCTTTGTTATAGAAATAGAGCTTTCAGATACAGGCGAGGTTATATATACCTCAAATCTCTTGCCGCCGGGCTATTCAATATCAAAGTTCACGCTGAACCGTGAGCTTGCGGCAGGAACCTATCCTGCAACAATCCATGTTAAGACCTACAGCTTTGATAAAGAGCAGCGTAAACTTAACAATATGGATTTAAAAACGACCATCGTGGTTTCATAAGAAACTATATTCAAAATACAGATTTTGAGGAAAGGAGTTGCAGTTTATGCAAAAAAATTCAAAGATTAAAATCGGAAAAAGCATAACTGCTGTGCTGCTTTGCGTAGTGCTTTTGGCAACGTCGATTCCCATGGTTCTCGCGGCCGGCGAGGGCGAATATGACCCGATACCGACCTTTACCGAATCGGATAAAAGGGAAGCGGCTGCAACACTTAATGACGACGGCGGAATTACGGTCAGCTTCCCCGCGGCTAAGGTTAGCGAGCGCAAAACCGGCACAAAAACAATTGACGGGTATATGTTAGAGCTTGTTGATCTCGGAACATATACCGAAGTTCACACAAGCACGGTTTTGCTGCGCAAGATGGTTAGTCCCACCGGTACCGCACCGTACACGGCTGAGATTACGGCAGACGAAATCAAAACAAAGGTGCCTGCGGGTCTGTCTGACGATCACCGTTACAATATTACGATAACGGCGTACGACAGCGACGGCTGGTTCTCGGAGGCTGTTAACGCATACGTTTCGGATGTTCCGACTTATGTATACGATGCGGACGCTTATGCCCCCGTTACAAACAACGTTCTTGCCATGCGTGAAGTCCTTACCTTTGATAAAAAAGGTCAAGCAGATAGCCACGGTTCGTTTTCGGATGACGGAACCGACGAGAGAACCGCCGAAATCAACAATGTACGCAGTACGTCAGGCTCACTTGACTATATGCAGGAGGGTAATCACCTTACAGTCGGAGGCAGAACCGATGGTGTAGGCGTTAAAGACACGGGCAACAGCTACGGCTACGCAATGCGTATCGAGTCCGCCGCAACCACCGACAGCCCTCAGTCCTTTGATACAACATGGAGCCGCCAGACTTGGGACCCGACGGGTGCTTCCGAGATTTGGTACTATCTCGACTTCTCCGAGGTCAGCGTAACGGGGCTTTCATTCCGCCTTCGTTCAAACGAAAAGTGGTTTGCTCAGGACTTTGATAATAGCTATACCGACAAGAATAACGCTTTCAACAGATACGGCGATATAATTTATTCTACTGTCGGTACCACAAAAGCAGGCTATATGGGTGAGAACCCATATTTATACCTGCAGCAAACGGACGGTAGCTGGAAAAAGGTTATGTTAAAAGACGGTACTGTTGACCTTGATCACTTCAAGGGTTATGTCCGCATACCGCTTCAGTTTATGTGCTCCGAAACCGACTCTGTTGTTACGGATTCCAACGAGGATTTCGGTGTAAACAAGCCTGTGCCCGATATGTATGTATGGAACAGCTCGGATAAAACTAAAGCAAATGCCAACAAGTATTATAACGAGAAAATTAAGCTTTCGCAGTCGGTAGTTGTTGACCCTGCCGGTACTTCGATATCCGATGCTCTGCTTATTAGACGCTATTCCTTCAGAATTAACAAGACATCATGGACTAGCGGCGAATACTATATCGACGGCGGCACGATGCTCGCTCCGTGCATGACTACGGCGGACGGTGGCAAGACAACAGCCGATTCGCCCAAAAGAGCTTATATCGATAAGACCAAAATCGGTACGGGTGAAGATCCGGTAGTTAATCGTACAAATGCTTTTAAAGCTATCGAGGATATTATGTCCGCCGGCTTTAAGTTTACGGGTTGCTCGTATGACCCGGCTTCTACGAGCCTTGAAACCAACAACGGCAGCGTAGGTAAAAAGATTTTCCTTGATAATGTATTGTTCTACCGTACAGACGGTCAGAAATACAGCGAAAATACCCTTAACGGAGCTGCAAACACAGGCACGCCCGTTAAGACATATTATGACCAGGAAACAGAAATTCCGCGCGCTATTTTCAATGCCTGCCAAAAGTACATTGAAGATCCGAACTCCTACGATTACCGCGCCGTTAAGTATATCGAGGACTTGATAGCCGGTTATAAAAAATCAATTGAGGAATATAACAAATCCGAAGAAGCCGGAAAATCCGGTATAATCGATGCTTCATTCCTTGAGGAGTCTGCGCTCGATGCCAAGGCGGCAGCACTCGGTATGACCGAGGCTTGGGAAAAGTACAAGACCGCCAAGCAGGCTTGTATAGACGGTAAAACCTACGGCTCTGCTAACTCGGGTGCAGAGGATTTCATTCCGATGATTTCAACGAAGCTTGAGCAGCTTCCCGATTTTGACGAAAATACTCTCGCGGTAAGCGATGAGGATAAAGCCGTTGTTAAGAGCCTTTATGAGGTTTATATCCGCCTTAACTTAAGCCAGCTCGCTATGCTCGGCAGAGCGGAAGAGGAGAAGCTCTTAAAGTACTTCAGCTTCATAGAAGAAGAGCTTGCCGACAACTCTGTTGTAATAGGCCAGGCGCTTACAAACAATAAGGTTATACCGTTCGGCGACTTCGATTCCTTGGAAAAAGGCACCAGAAGCTGGCAGTTTGAAAACTCAAAATATGCCGGCAAGGTAGGTCAGGATTACTACTATTCTAAGGGATATTTGACATATCAGGTTCCCTTTGCTTCACTTTCGGCGCACTCTCAGGATACCGCAACGCCTACACTTATACCGACCGGCGCTCTCGGTAGTGACCCGCAGAGAAACGGTATTACAGATTATCGCCAAAACGGTACTTCGGCAATCATTACATCAAACGGCCTTGAGGGCAAAAACGCCGCAACGGTTACCATAAATAACCAGTATGCCGAAGACAGAAAAGGCTGGTATAACTGCATAAGCATTACAAAGGGACTTGTTGACGAAGACCCGAGCAGCAGCGGCGATTACTCCACGCTGAGAGCCAACAATATGTCGTCTGAGAGTCTCGGCGATTTTGCTAAGTCGTATACCAAAAACGACATAGGCGAAACCGACCGTCTGGCACTTGTATTCTACGCAGACTTCTCTCAGCTTGACACATTCTCGATGGCGTTTAATATCAGCTCATACTATGAAGGAGCCGCCGAGGACTACACCCTCGACTTCGGCAGCGACAACGAGGCTTCTTACTTCTATCTCATTAACCCCAAGACGGGTGAATGGGCTAAGTGTACTCCCAAGGATGAGAGTAAGAGAAGAATTTACGCTTACACCTCGGAGTACGGCATAGATACGGGAGACGGCGATTACCTGACCCTTTCTCACTACAAGGGCTATGTTATGATTCCGCTCTTCCAGTTCTCGAGAGGCGTTCAGGGCATTAATCCAGTCTCTAACTATCGTATAGATGAAAAAGCCGATGCCCTTAACAACATTTTCCGTGTTACCATAGGTATAGCGCCCTTGTCAAATTACAACGATTCGTCCGTAAACGGAAAGAGCGCAACTGCAATGAACGGCAAGAGCTTTACAATAGGCTCTGTCGGCTTTACATACAGACAGGGTACCTCGGCATACGGCGCAGGCGTACAAAACAGAACCGGCGACGTCTCGTTCGACGATTATGCACAGGTTAAGTCTCTTACTTCAATGCAGTTTGAAAACGCGGTAGCGGATGTTGATATTTATAAAGCGAACACTCGTACCGAAAAGATAAACACGGCACTTGCTCTTTATGCGCAGCTTTCGGATTATCAAAAGTCAATACCTTCCGTTGCAAGAGCATACAGCGTGCTTCAAAAGTACAAGAGCATCGACGACGGCATCACTTTGCTCGATCAGCCGCAAATTGCGGTTGCCGATTTGAAACCTTTGATTGAGGCTATGCCGCCTGCAGCAACCGGCGGCTCCGTAACAGGCAGCAACGCCTTACCTTATCCCGGTTTTGTTATCGGCACCGATGAGAGCGGAACAGAGAAGCCGCTTATAGATTACGGCGCATATTCTCTCACCGCGGCTGACGTACAGAACATAATCAATTGGTATGAGCAGTCTTATGAGCGCTATACCGACGAGGCGATTGCGGCGCTCGGTACGGAGAACGTCACAAAAATGGAAAACCTTTATAAGGTTGCAAAACGCTTGAGACTTCTCGAAAATTACCGTGACGGCTACACGAGTGACTCCGGTACCGCTATAACCGGTATTAAAGACCTTAACGCTCTTGTTGCTTCAATGTACGGCGAGACCGGTAAAGCGACCGACCTTACGACCGACTGCAGGCTTATGCCTACCGGCCAGACCGCGGCGCTTGAAAACTACATCGAGAAGTATAACGACCTTGATTATTACGCTAAGTATATCTTAACTGATAAGGCCGACAAATTTGCAAGCGCTCCTCAGTATAAGAATTATGCTAAGTCGGCCGAGGCGGTTAACAAGGTGCTTGCCAACATCAAAACTTACACCGACGACATCACCGGTAAGACGGTTAAGGGCGGTGTTGTTCGACTTGAAGAAAAGTACACGGCTCTTTACAATACCGTTAAGGGTCAAATGGACAATAGCGGTATTCAGGACCTCACCGCAATAACGGAAGCGGTTGAAGAGTACAATTCGTTTAAGGGCTATATAAGGCAGGTTCAAGAGGTTAACGACGGTAACACCGTTAATTCCTCGGACGGCGAAGCTCTCCACGGTATTATAGATACCCTCCGTATTTTCCCGAACTTTGCTTCGGAGGTAGACAAAGACAGCGTCGCTCTCAATAAGGATGCAACAACGGGAACCGCAGTCTTTACTCTTTCAAATGCCGTTGACTATCCGGACGGAAATTACACACTTCGTGTAACCTCTAAAAACGGAGGCCTTAAGGACGCTACAGGCACCACCCACGATTACAACGTAGCAATGACGGGTGCGATTGAAAAGACTGTAACGGCAGACGCTCTTAAAACTTCTCCAGAAACCGCGGAGGTCGCAAATAACACCGCTTCGGCGGCAGCTCCCAAGGCAATAAACTTCACGTTTACCGCCACGGGCGTTACCGTAACGAGTGAAGATGTTATTACAATAGAGCTTATCGATAAAGCTACCGGCGAGGTTGCTGTTGACAAGACAACAAATGAGCCTGTCAGAAAAACTGTCAATATTCATTTTGCCGCAGACGACTTCTTTGAGGTTACAATTCCTGCGGAAATAGATGTTCCTTGGGGCGAGACGGAAGCCGTTGATGTTTCCTATAAGGTTACGTCTTCACTTGACACGGGCAGTAAGATCGGTGTTTCCGTAGCACGCAGTGCTTCTGTCGCAAATGACACTCTCACCAATGCAGCAACATCGACATACGCTCTTCCGTATACTTCACAGAACTTTACTTCCACAGAATTTACAGGTAAAAATGAGGGAGCGCTTCCCGCTCAAAAACCGTCATTGACGATTTCCGGTTGGACGGACGCTCCGATAGCCGAGTATTCGACTACTCTTACTTATACCGTAGATTACACTAAAGGTTAATTAACAAATTAAATGCTTTATCAAGACCATAAGGAGGTGGTTCTATGAAGAAAACATTATCAGTTTTGCTCGCAGTCCTTTTATTGTCGCTCGTGACTGTTCCGTCTTTCGCAGCTCCGGCTCCGGCTCCGGCTACGCTGAACAAAGAGAACCCTGTAGGCTCTGTAAAGATTTCTACCGGCAATGGCAAACAGGATGAGTATGAGCTTTCAATTCCTGCCGATACCGAAATACCGTGGGAAGCTACTTCTTACGCAATAGGTAAGGTTACGGCAACTAAAATGTGGCTGTCTCCCGGCAAGACCGTTAAGGTGGCTGTTTCGTCGCTCAACGGCTCAAAGCTCGTCAACACTTTGGACAGCTCAAAGACTATCGCCTACACGCTTACAGGCGCAGAGCAAATGGCGTTTTTACCGGGCGATTATATGAAGTCTTACGACCTCTCCGTGAACATCGCAGAGGCTGAATGGCAAAAAGCCGCTTCGGGTGAGCATACAGATGTTCTTACCTTTACGGCAGAATATACTAACGCGTAATAAATATAAGGAGATAAATTATGAAAAAGCTTATTTCTATCGCACTCGCAGCGGCTATGCTCGCAGCTGTTTCGGTTCCCGCTTTTGCAGCTAATCCCATAACCAAGGAAACAGAGCAGACCGGTACAACCATAATTAAGACATCCACAAAAACAGGCCCCGATTCGCCTGAGGATGATGCTGTCAGATACACCGTTTCTATTCCGGCAGATACAGAAATTTACTGGGGCACCGAGGAGACAAATCTTGTTTACTCTGTTGAGTCTCACCTCAAGAGAGGCCAGGCTCTCAAGGTTACCGTAGCAGGCACAGGCTCTATGAAGACCGATGCTGCAGCAGGCGAGGTTTACACTCTTCCCTATACTCTTTCGGGTGACAACGCTTTCACGGCAGACAGCCCCGTAGTTTACGGCAACAAGGAAACTCCGGCCGTTGACAAAAATCTCAAGGTTACAATAAGCAGCGAGGACTGGAACAGAGCTGTTGTTGATGTTTACAACGACACCCTTACCTTTACCGCTGAGGTTTAATTATTGAAAGGAGACTAATATAATGAAAAAGCTTATTTCAATCGCACTTGCAGCGGTTATGCTTGCAGCAGCTTCGGTTCCCGCTTTCGCAGCTAACCCCATAACCAAGGAGACTGACAATACCGGTACAGCTATTGTTAAGACCGCCACAAAAACAGGCCCCGATGCTCCCGAAGACGACGCTGTTAAATACACCGTTACAATTCCGGCCGATACCACAATTTACTGGGGCGCAGAGGAAACAGCTCTTGACGGATTTTCTGTTGAGTCTCACCTTAAATACGGCCAGAAGCTTAAAATCGGCGTTGAGGGCTCAAGACTTATGAAGCTTACCGAGGATGCAAACGAGACATTGGCTTACGATTTCTCGGCTGACTCTAACCTCGAATTTATAGCTGACAGCCCCGTTATCAATCCCGCAAAGGCACTTACCCTCAAGGTTAAGGTTGCCGCAGACGATTGGAACAACGCTATCGTCGGCGAGTACAGCGATACTCTTACCTTCACCGTAAGCCTTTGATTTTGAAAGGAGATAACCACAATGAAAAAATTACTTTCAATAGCTCTTGCGGCGGCAATGCTCGCAGCGGTTTCCGTTCCGTCATTTGCAGTTGATAAGACGCTTACAAGCGACCATACCTCCGATACGGCTAAGGTTATTACTTCTACAAAAACCGGTCCCGACGGTCCCGAGGCTACTTCTTACACGGTAACCTTCCCGGCAGAAACCACTATTTACTGGGGCAAAGAGAGCACAGACTTTACATACAACGTAAAGTGCCAGCTCAAATCAAACGACCGTCTTAATGTTACGGTAGCAAAGGAAGACGGCACAACCGACCTCAAGGCTATCGCATCAGGCAATACCGCTACTCTTCCTTTCAGCGTAGCAGGCACCACAGCTTATACTTCAGCCTCTGCAGTTGTTGCAGATGAAGCTGTTAACGCTGCAGTAAACATTGCCTCAGCTGATTGGGCAAAGGTTCCGGTAGATGAGTATGAGGGCAATCTTACACTTACGGTTTCGATAGCTCCCGCTACAATCTAAGAGTCGGAAACCCTTTCAAAATACAAGGAGAACCAATTATGAAAAGAATTCTTTCAATAGTCATTGCAGCTGCGATGCTCTTGGCTATATCGGTTCCCGCCTTTGCTGCAACTGCGACAATAGATCAGTCTACTTCCGGTGGCGTCGGTAACTCCTCGGTAGTTACCGACCGAAGCGGAATAAGCGGTACCTTTACCGTTTCTTATCCCGCCGAAACCACCATTTATTGGGGCACCGAAAGTACCGAAATCGGTTACACTGTATCGAGTACGCTTGTGAGCGGAAATAACCTTCGTGTTACTGTAGCTCAGGACAGTGCAAATCTCCATACAGGCGGCGGCAGACTTCTTCCTTACACTATAGCCGGTGATACCAACATAACAACCGGTCATGAGACAGTTACCAACAGCGCATATTCGGTAAATGTCAATATTACTAAGGAAAACTGGGGATCCGTTTCCATTGATGAGTATGAAGATACTCTTACATTTACAGCTTCTGTTGAAGCGATAGCTTAATTTTTAAATCCTAAAAGGAGTTACATTATGAAAAAGTTACTTTCATTAGTTCTTGCGGCGGCTATGCTCGCGGCAGTTTCCGTTCCGTCCTTTGCAGCTACAGCTGAAATCAATCAGGATACAGCTGGCGGCAAGGGTGTTGCAACCGTTAAGACCGATACAACAAACGTTCCCGCAGACGGTTATTTCACAGTAACATATCCTGCTGAAATGAGCGTTAAATGGGGCGCTGAAACCACAGCCTTCACCTACAATGTTAAGTCAACTCTCAAGACCGGCAAATGTCTTTCCGTTTCGGTTGCTTCGGAGGCTGGCAAAATGAAGCCCGCTACCGATAACGGCTATACCATTCCTTACGCCTTCAGCGGCGACACTTCCGTTAAGACTGCTGCCGAGGTAGTTAACAATACTTACAACATTAACGTTGATGTTGCAGCAGCAGCTTGGAACGCTACCATCACCGATTACAGCGATGCTACCGTTACATTTACAGCAGCAGTTGTTGACCAATAATTTGTTTAACATTTAAACATTATTTCATTAAGGAGTTACAATTATGAAAAAGATAGTATCAATTCTTCTTGCTGTTATGATGATAGCAGCTATAGCAGTTCCCTCATTCGCAGCTACAATAACCAAGGAATCAGACCCCAAGACCGCCGATGTTCAGGTTAAGACAAAGACAACCGATAAGGAGAACAACGATCCCGAAAACTACACCGTTACCATTCCTGCTGAGATCACAGTTGCTTGGAACGACACAACAGCTCAGGACGCTTCTTACACCGTTGATTCTCAGCTTAAGCTCGGCGCTAAGCTCAAGGTTTCGGCTGCTGCTAACGATGCAGGAAAAATGACAAACGCTGCTACCGATAAATTCCTCACCTTCACCGTAGCAGGCGGAGATGCTGCTGAATATCCCGAGCTTAACAACGCTGCTAAGTCTGCAACAACCGTTACAATCGCTGACTTCAACGCTCCCATAGCTGAGTATGTCGGCCACATGACTTATACCGTAGAGTACGTTGCTGCATAATTATTGCCGGATTTTGATTTTTAAAATTTTTAAGGAGGTGGTTTCATGAAAAAGGCTTGCAGTGTGCTGTTGTCTGTTTTGCTTATATTCACCATGCAGCTTTGCGTTTTCGCCGAGGCAGGTGAAATCGGTAAAACACAGCTCAAAACTGTAGTCCCGAATACCCATGAAATTACCGTAACGTATAACGACGGAGGTTATGTCCTTAAAGACGGCAACCTTATTGCAAGCGGTGCTAAGTTCGCCGTTGACCGTTTTGATTCGCTTTCTCTCGGAGCTGTTGCAAAGCTTGACAGCCACCTTGAGCGTGTCACGGTAAACGGTAAAGATTATACCGATAAATTGCAGTACGGTATGTTGAGATTTGATTCGGTTACCACCGATATGAACATTGTGTTCACATTTAAAAAATGCTTCGGACCCACAGAGCCGACTACAAATCCCACAGAACCTACCGAGCCGACAAGACCCACAGAGCCGACAGCTCCGACGGATCCGACAAGACCCACAGAGCCGACAGCTCCGACAGATCCCTCAGGCACAACAAATCCCTCAGGTACTACCAATCCTTCGGGCACCACTAATCCATCGGGCACTACAAATCCCGGCGGAGATCACGAAGATCCTTGTGTTCGTATGGGCATGAAGGGTAATGTGTATCGCGGTAAAAACCTTTTCCCGGGCGCTAAGCTCGACATTGACCTCGGCGAAATCAAGGCTGAGGCAGGAAAAGACGGTGCATACAGCGTTGACGTTATTAAAGACGGTTTCCATGTTGTAACAATCACCGACGAAAACGGTGAAGTAGCCGGCAAGACTACTTTCTCGGTAAGCGTAAGTGATACGGCAACAGAAACAACCGTTATTAAACTTGATGACGGCTCGCAGATTGCAGTTGTTCCGAAGGGCACCAATACCTTATGGCTCGACTTTGTCGTTAACGACGACGGTACTATTACTATTGTTCCCGGCACCCCCGTAGAGGAGCCGACAAGCGAAGTTCCGGTAACCAAACCGAGCGACAGCGGCAACCCGATAATGAATAACCCGGTAATATCCAAAACCGGTGAACTTATCCGTGAAAATCCGCTCGCCGCAGCTGCTGTTTTCCTTTGTGGATTGTCACTTATATTCTTCATAATTCTTCGTAAAAAACGTAAGGATGACGAGGAAGAGGAAAACACAAAACCCGTTTGCTGATATAAACGGTAATAAATAAGTTTAAAATACCCCGACTGCGGTCGGGGTATTTTTATGTGTATCGGCATTGCAAACGGTGATGTGTTATGTTATAATACTTTGTCAGAACTTAAACGGGTAAAAGACCGAGGTTCGTCTTCTTGAAAGAGGTGGCTGTATGCCCATAAAAATAGATAATCAGCTTCCGGCGCATCATAGCCTGGAGCTTGAAAATATATTTGTTATGACGGAGGACAGAGCCGTCAAGCAGGACATTCGTCCGCTTAAAATTATAATACTGAATTTAATGCCTACAAAAATCGAGACCGAAACTCAGCTTTTAAGGCTTCTCAGTAATTCTCCGCTTCAGCTTGAAATAGACTTGCTGCAGGTAAAAAGCCATATTTCAAAAAATGTGTCAAGGGAGCATATGCTCAAATTCTACAAAACCTATGACGATGTCAAGGACGAAAAATTCGACGGTATGATAGTTACCGGAGCGCCCGTTGAGATGATGGACTTCGAAGAGGTCGATTATTGGGACGAGCTCTGCAAAATATTTGATTGGGCAAAAACAAATGTGTATTCCACATTTAATATATGCTGGGGAGCGCAGGCTGCGCTTTACTATAATTACGGTATTCCGAAGCATCTGCTTCCCGAGAAGGTTTTCGGCGTATTTCGCCATCAACCGCTTGATTTGTATCATCCGCTTTTGCGCGGATTTTCTGATGTCTTTTATGTTCCGCATTCACGTCACACGGAAAACCGAAAAGAGGATATAATAAGAGTAAAGGATCTTCAGATTTTATCTTATTCCGAGGAAGCCGGAGTCCATCTCGTGTCGGATATGGCGTGTCGCAATTTTTACTGTTCGGGTCATTGCGAATATGATAGCGACACCTTGGCTCGCGAGTACTTCCGCGATTTAAAAAAGGGTCTTGACATAAAGATGCCGCACAATTACTTTCCCGATAACGACATCAAAAAAACGCCCGTTGACACCTGGCGCGGTGCGGCAAGCCTGCTTTTCCAAAATTGGCTTAACTACTTTGTCTATCAAAAAACGCCTTATGACATAGCCGATATTAAATAGTCGGCGAGGCACTAAGCTTTGTAAATATATAAAAATTATAGTAAAGGAATTATATTTATGCTTCAATACGAAGAATTGAGACTGCGACTTATAAACCACGAAAAGACTCTTGATGACCTCTCCGAGGCTCTGGGTCTTGATAAGATGAAAGAAGAGATAGCGCAGCTTGAAAAAGAGCAGACTGTTGACGGCTTTTGGGATGATATAGCAAATTCTCAAAAGGTCGTTCAGCGCACAAGCAACCTCAAGAGCAAGGTAGCGGCTTATGAAAAGCTCAGGCAGGATTATGACGATGCGCTTGTTATGATTGAACTTTCAAATGAAGAAGAGGACGAGGGTATGCTCGATGAGTGCACTGAGAGCGTAGAAAAGTTTGAAAGTGATCTTGACACCATGACCCTTACAACTCTTTTGAGCGGTGAATATGATGCCAAAAATGCAATTCTTACCTTCCACGCCGGAGCAGGCGGAACCGAGGCGCAGGATTGGGCACAGATGCTTTTCAGAATGTACTGCCGTTGGGGCGAGCGTCACGGCTTTAAGGTTACTACGCTTGATTTCCTTGACGGCGACGAGGCAGGGCTCAAATCGGCAAGTATCCTCATAGAGGGCGAAAATGCCTACGGCTTTATGAAAAGTGAGACGGGCATACACCGCCTTGTAAGAGTTTCCCCGTTTGATGCGGCAGGCAGACGCCATACCTCTTTTGCTTCGGTTGAGGTAATGCCCGAAATCGATGATACGGTCGAGGTTGAAATAGCTCCGGAGGACATTAAAATGGATGTTTACCGTTCAAGCGGTGCAGGCGGTCAAAAGGTAAACAAAACCTCATCTGCCGTAAGACTTACTCATATCCCGACGGGAATTGTTGTAGCATGCCAGGTTGAGAGAAGTCAGCATCAGAACCGAGAGGTTGCCATGAGAATGTTAAAATCCAAGCTTCTTGAAATCAAGGAGCGCGAGCATCTTGACAAAATTTCGGATATTAAGGGCGACCAAAAAGAGATAGGCTGGGGCAATCAGATACGTTCGTATGTATTTATGCCGTACACACTTGTCAAGGATAACCGCACGGGCTACGAAATGGGTAACATCAATGCGGTTATGGACGGCGATATTGACGGTTTCATAAATGCGTATCTCAAAATGCAGTCTCAGAAAAAGCTTGAGGAATAAACGCTTTATCGGGGCGGTAATGCGGTATATCAATATGTTATTAAAGCGCGGAGTGTGTAATTCCGCGCTTTTTTGTTTGTTCGTATTGTATAATCACTAAAACACAGACCGGCTTATAATACTATTTGTAATAATGTGTGCATTGAAAAAATATGTAGAATTTGTTATTATTTGTATGTAAAAACGGTTTTTTAGGAAAGGTGGATCTGTATGCAAAAAACATCAACCAGGATTTTGAGCGTTTTGCTGTCTGTCCTTATGCTGTTGACTTTGGTTCCGTCTGCTCTTGTGAGCTACGCGGCAGGAGTCTCGCTTAACATTACGGACGAAAACGGTAATGACATTACCGAAATACAGCAGTTGACCGAGTATAAAACGCTTCAACTAAAGTATACCACGACAGGCGAATTGCCTGAGGGTACTACGGTAAAGTGGGAGAGTACCCTACCGCTTCTTGCCGATGTAGACGATAACGGCAAGGTTACGGCATATGATTCGTCAAAGACAGCTATAATTCAGCTTTGGCTTGATGAAAACGTGCGCGTGCTTCCTCTCGTAGGCGATAAAATGGCTGACGAGATTATGAAACAGCTTGAAAAGTCGGGTATTAATCTTGACAGTATGAACGATGACCTGATAGTTTCTATTGTCAGAGGCATTGCAGGTGATACTCTTGCGGACAGCCTTGCGTCTGCTCTTGCCAATATGAATGTCGAAATAACGGCAACCATATATGACGCAAGCGGAGCAAAGCTTGCAAGTGACAAAATTAAAATAAAGGTTCAAAAGAGCGTTATTGCGAACATCTTTCCTACCGGAACTCATATAACCAATAAAAAGAGCGTTCCTCTTACCGTTGCCGTGGGCAAAACGGTTCAGCTTTACGCGGCGGTAACACCGGTAAGACTTAAGCACTCTGTAAAATGGGAGATGGGCGGCAGCGTATTTGATACAAGCTCCGGCAAGCGTGCAACGATTTCCGATACGGGACTTGTCACATTTACTGCAGCAGGCTCGGTAACGGTTAGGGCATACGACGCGAGCAATGTAGCTTTTGTCGATACCATAACCTTTAATGTAGTTGAACAGAAGGATCTCCCGGTTGAATCCTTTGATATTATAAGCGGCACAAAAACCGTAACAGATTCATCCGTATCCGTAAGTGAAGGCTCCACAACGCAGCTTGCAATTACAAATGTTGTTCCCGCAGGAGCATATACCGGCGACCTTACTTGGGAAATCGCCGATAAATCGATTGCCGTGGTTGATGCCTCCGGTACGGTAACCGGCCTTGACGGCGGCGACGGACTCGTTGAATACAGTAAATCCACAACCCTTACCGCAACGGCGGGCGGCGTTTCCAAAAATGTTACAATAAAGGTGTCAAGAGCCGGTGTGGTCGGCAGTATCTCCTCTGTTGAAATTGAGGGTAACAGTGCCGTTCCCAATGATACGCCGACTACCTTTAAGGCAAATGTGTTACCGTCAAGACTTAACACAAACTCGTCGGTAAAACGAGAGTGGGGTCTTACAAATCCCGATACAAAAGAAATAATATGGGCAACCGCCGAGGCACCCGCCGAGACAAAGCTTGCTACGCTTTCGTCCGACGGTGTATTCACACCGAAATCGAGCGGTATTAGCGAAATACACGTAAGAGCAACTCTTAACGATAAAACCGTTGAGGACTCTCTTACCGTAACGGCGGGCAAGGCGATAACAGACTTCAGTATCAGCGGCAGCACAGCGGTTAATGAGAGCAAGACCACGCAGCTTGCAATCGCGAATATAGCACCGTCCGATTACGACCAAGCACTTCTCGGAACTGTCGTATGGACTTCTTCCGACCCGTCAATAGCCACTGTTGATGCAAACGGCCTTGTAAAAGGTCTTGATTCCGGCGGAACGGCCATTTGGAACACTAAAAAGGTCACAATAACCGCAACCATCGGAAGCGTGTCTAAATCCGTAGAGGTAACGGTACGCGGTAACTCAATAAGACACCTCACGGGAGTTACCATAACGGGAAATGATTATGTAATCAAGGATTTTCCGGTTACCTACACCGCTAAATTCTCTCCCGAGAGAATTTCGGTCGATAAGCAGCGTTGGGGTCTCACTAAGGACGACGGCTCGGCTCCATGGACCTCCGACTGGAATATCGGCGACGTAAATCAGAAGAATGCGTATGCTTCGGTCGATTCAAACGGTGTTGTTACGGGTATTTCGGCAGGCGATACAACACTACATGCATTCGGCAGGAACGGCGTTACAAAGGTTGACGGCGCATACGTAGAAACTCAAAAGAATATAACGGTAGTTGAGGTTGAGCCGATAAGTATTGCGTTTACCGCGCCCACTAAGACCGATTATGTAGAGGGTAGCACAGAGCTCGATCTCACCGGTATGGAGGTTAAGCTTACATATAATCGTGCGGATATTGCCGAATATTACGGCGAAGAGGCGGCAAACGCCTATACCGACGATCAGCTTTCCGTTCCGGTAACGGATTATACGGTAAGCTCCGTCAACACTTCGATACTTGATTCGGTGCAGTATATTATAGTTAACGTAGTAAGAGCCGGCAAAACATATCACGCAATATTCCCGATAACCGTTCACTCTAAGGCGGTAACATCAATTGAGCTCGAAAATCCTAAAAAGGATTATCTCGAGGGCGATAAGACCCTTGATCTTTCGGGCCTTAAGGTTAAGGCAAATTACAGCAACGCCGAGTCCGAATACGTCACCGATTACACGGTTGACACATCGTCATTTGACCCGGAGCTTTACGATGTAGAGCAGAATATAACCGTTACATACACACATGCGGGGCGCAGCGCTTCGGCTACATTCCCCGTAATTGTATACGGTAAACCCGTTGTCAGCGTTGATAAAGGCGATTATAACGGCGGATGGACAAGCAAGGACGTAACCTTTACTCTTTCATCGTCTCACGAGCTTGACGGAGTTAAGTATTACTTTAAAACCGTTTCCGCAGGCGTAGAAGCACCATTGGAAGGCAACACGCTTACCGTAAATGTGAACAGCAGCGATACATATTATTTTAAGGCTGTAAATTCCAAGGGTATTGAGAGCGATTACACCGAGGGCTACACCGTTATGCGTGATGATATAGAGCCTTCGTTCACTCTTACTCCCGCCGTAACCGAGCTTACAAATAAGAGCTATGATGTTACAATAGGAAGTCTTAATGTAGGCGCTTCGGGAATAGCCTCCGTTACATTAAACGGTGAGGATATAACCGCTTCTCATGATTCGTTTACCGTTGCTGAGAACGGAACCTACAACGTAGTTGTAACTGCGGGTAACGGTCTTACGGCAGAAGAAAGCATCGTTATAAACAATATCGATAAAATTGCTCCCACCGTAAACAGCATAACCGTTTTACATAAAGGCATAGGCGGTGTCGCAAGAGAGGGTTCCGGAAGCTTCTTCAGCAAGGCGGACACTTTATGCAGATTCTTTAACAAGACTGTTGAAATTACCGTTGATGCGTCGGATGAGGGCGTATCGGGAATAGACAAAATTGAATATCGCTTTGTAGATGAAAACGGTCAGCCGACCGGCTCCGACTGGAGCGTCTACGACAGCGAAAACAAACCGGCTAAAGACCCCGATTTCAAGGGCTTTATAGAGGCAAGAGCTACCGATAAGGCAGGCAATGTTTCCGCGATACTTCGTTCGGACGGCGTGGTTATAGACGGTACGGCTCCCACCGATGTTACCGTTTCCGCTGTATACGGCGGTGATAAGGAATATCAAGAGGGTGCTTGGAGCGCAACAGATGTAAATATAACTCTTTCCTCCGAGGCTTATTCGGGAATTTACAAATATTATTACCGTGTTGACGGCGGCGAATGGCAGGAGCTTTCGGGCAATACCTTTACCGCAACCGAAACAGGTGAGCATAAATACGAATTTAAGGCCGAGAGCTATGCGGCTCTTGAGAGCAACGTCACTGCGTTTACGGTTAAGATAGACCGTCAGGTGCCTGTTATCCGCGTTTCGTTCGAGGGTACCTTCGGCAGATGGACGGGTGAAGGCGTTACATTCAACTTCTCTACCGAGGAAGCTTCTCTTTCCGGTATTAACTATTATTATGACAACGGAAACGGCTGGACTCTTATCGACAGCGGCGCGAGCATTGAGATAACCGATACAACCAACGCTGTTTACAGATTTAAAGCCGTTAACAATGCCGGCACCGAGAGTTATCCCTCTGACAGCTATCACGTAATGATAGATGCAAAGGTTCCCGAAATAACTCTTACTCCCGAGGTTACCGATGTTACTCCGAATCCTTATAAGATAAACATAAGCACCGAGGTAGGCGAGTCGGGACTTCGTGAGGTTACCTGCAACGGTCAGGATATAACCAATGAAGACTCTTACACCGTGTCACAGAACGGTACATACGTATTTACCGTAGTAGGCAAAAACGGCAGAGTTGCAACAAAGATATTTACGGTTACAAATATCGACGGCGATAAACCAGTGCTTACCGTATCTTCTTACGGTAAAACAGGCGAGTGGACAAGCGGCGATGTTACAATAGTTCTCTCGGCTACAAGCAATACCGGCGTTACATATTACTATGACGACGGATCGGGCTTTAAGGAGATGAACGGCAGCGTTCTCAATATTGCCGAAAACTGCAATAAGACTTATACATTTAAGGCTGTTAATAAAGCGGGCGTTGAGAGCGATGTGTCGGACGGTGTTGTCGTTATGATTGATAAGAGCGTTCCGACGGACGTTACGGTAACGGCGGCTTGCGGTGAAGAAAATGTGGCTTCCGGTTCGCTTGTAAGGCAGGATGTGACATTTACTCTCAGCTCTTCGGCTTCGTCGGGCGTTAAATATCAGTATTCGCTTAACGGAGGCGAGTGGACAAATATTGAGGGCAACACTCTCACCACAAACGGCAGCGGAGCATATAATTACAAATTCCGCGCTGTCAGCGGCTCGGGTCTTGTCAGTGATAAGAGTGAATTTAACGTACAGGTTAAAATACGATTGTTCGGCGATGTGAACGACGACGGCAAGGTTGACAGTACGGATTACAACCTTATCGTATATCATTCGCTCGGCATTGAAACTCTTACCGATGATCAGCTTGCTGCGGCGGACCTTAACGGAGACGGTGTTGTTGATCTCTCCGATGCTTCCGTGCTTGACCTCGTTATGGCAGGCAAATATAAAGCAGGCGAATAAAGTAAAGCAAGCCCAAAATAAAACGCTTATTCCGATTTTTCGGAATAAGCGTTTTTTGTTGTTTAGCAATTGATGAAAACCCCCGGTTCTACCGGGGGAAAAGGAACGCTTTA
>ERZ773157.749-NODE-749-length-36369-cov-86.567026_pt1 | contig 36369 bp, 37 predicted proteins | sample MGYA00511480_ERZ773157 | MGnify/ENA primary metagenome ERZ773157 (study PRJEB29015, sample SAMEA2737863) | human gut metagenome | biome: human gut; feature: human-associated habitat; material: faeces | place: China | collected 2012 ... | reverse complement strand
CACTCAACATTCAACATTCAAAAAAAATGAAAGCGAACACTTGGAAAACAATTCTGCAGATAGCCATCAGCATACTGACCGCTATCGCTACTACGCTCGGAGTAACGAGTTGCATGGGATAAAAAACATGGAGTCCACCTTATTATAATAAGCAGACTCATCCATAAATAAATCGACCGCTCACCTCAATACGAGGAGAGCGGTCTTTTTTTGTTTCTACCTAAAATCCGGTCATTAAGGTCACGGTCATTTTCGGTCATTAAGGATTTTTGGGGTTCAAAATGCGAATACACTGTGTACGCAATTGAATTGGAATGCAACGGTAACCTTTCCGGGCAGTATGCATATTGTATTTCATCTGCAATTTAATCTTCCCTCTTCATCTTTTCTTCTCCCTATGTCAGTTTTTGTCGCCACCGGATTGTAGTTTTGCAGCAGAATTGCAATAACTCTATATAATAAGGTATGAATGCAGAAAGAAGAGGGGTTAGGAGTCCCTGAAAAGTAAAATATAAGAGGAATCCATAAGATTTCTTGTTAAAAGTTTGGTGGTTCATCAGATTTTTACTAAATTTGCCATTGGATTAGTGACAGGGCAGGGTAAAGTCCTCGCTTGAAGTCGCTATGATGCAGAGAAACAAGATAATCTTGTGGACACGAGCAAACTATTCAGTTCTGTAGGTTGAAATCTGGTAAATTGAAACGTAGAAAGAACGAGATTTTGTTTGAGCGAGTCTACACCGTCATATGGTGTGGATTCCTCTTTCACATTTTCTTTTCTACGGGTTTTACCAGAGCCTAACTTGCAAGGAAGTGAAGAAAGTAGGGGTTCGCACCATCTTTTTTTACTTATGGACCATTATGAACTTGTTTGGTTCGCAGATTTTTCTTATCTTTGCCCCTTGAAAGTAAATAATTACTGCACTCGGCAATTTGAAAGCAATCTTTCATTGCGCTCGTTTGCATAATCTTTGCAAAATGAAGTAACAACTAGCTGTTTCGGCAGAAAAGCAGGAACAGTTATATATATGAACTTTAAAAACTGAATGATTATGAGCAAGGTATTTCAAGTCAAGCCTAAGCGCCTTAAACGCTCTAACGGTACAGTCCTCACTCCCGATATGGTAGTGACAGTAACAACCATGCAGCACACCGCCACCCCTTTTTACAATGGAGCCAAGGAGGTGCAAGAAGCCTACATGCGCATCTATGCTTTCGACTATAAGAAAGCATGCTGCAATCCGAATGATTTTGAATTTAAAAAGTTGGACTAAAAATATAATATATGGAGTTGACAAGTTTAGAAAAAACATATTATGACGAGTTTTCCAAGTCTTTTGGAAAATATGGAAATGGTATTCCGAGTGAAGAATGGGATCGCTTAAGTAAAGTTCGAAAAGGCTTGGATATCACATTAAAGCGCTCAAAAGAAATAATAGAGGCAGTACAAAACCATGTACGTATAACAGAAAGCGGGTCTGCGAATGATGGTAATATGTTATCAATCTTTAAGCGTGGAGTGATGTCATTGCTTCGCCATCATAATAACAATGACTGTTTGATATTGAATATTTCTGATTCAGATAAGAGTGCTATTAGAAATAATTTTGGATTAGGATTAGATGAGCAAATTCTTTGGGTACGTGATACTTCTTTTTGGAGTAGCAAGAATCAGGGACTTGTAATAACTGATAAGCAAATAATCTTTATACATGACAATGATACCCCAAATGATAAAACTTATATTGAATTTAATGATATTCATCATGTAGAATATCGTGAAATGTCTCTGTTTGTTTGGAATTATCAAGAGGAATATGTACAATTTCGTTTAGGCTTATTCTTCAAGGACTCTACAGAATCGAATGAACTCATTGAGGATGCAAAACAATTGGCTAAAGTTCTAACGGAAATGGCAAAATCTGTTGGACATGTTGAGACAGAAACGGTTTTTGATCACATGTCTAATTTGCTAAATGAGGAAAATTATGATGAAGTTATAGATTGTGCAAAGCAAGTTGTTTCTGATAATGGCTATGATAATGATTCTAAATGTGTAGCTTACATGTACCTTTCTGAGGCTTTGTCCAAAAAGGGAGCATTGGATTCACACAAGGGAATGAACTCTTACATGCGAGATGCGATAGAAGCATGCGACCTGGCTCTGGAACTTTGCGAGGATGAAGATCCTTACAGATACACTATATTCAAACAGAAAGGAGATATAGAACAGGTGGCTGATGATGTGCGTTCTGCTCGTAATTGCTTTATAGCAGCTATGGAATCTGAGGATTTTGACCTTAAAAAGAATGCAAAAAATTCGTATGAGTTGTTGACGCGAGAGATAAGCAGCGACAAAAGCTCGTTTTTGAATGATGATTATAATAAACGTAAGTTCTTGTTTACAGTAAGCAATGACAAGCAGATACCTGGTTGCTATGACAAGGAGGATAATGTGCAATGGATTTTCTCTCTTGGGCTGATTCCTGACTATATCAATTTTCCTGTAGGTCATCCGCAGCCTAATACGCTTTATATTGGACATCCATTGAAGCCAGGAGTTTATATTCCTTTTGAAAACGCAACGGAGCAGTTGTTCATGGAAAAGGTACGTGAGTTATGTTATTTAGCTCAATGCTTGGGAGCTGTCGAAATTAAATTCAAGAGAATTAAAGGTCTTGATGTTTCCAACTCTGAGTCTTCATGTTTAGAACGCTCTGGAGAAGCAGGACGCAAATTCTTAAATGTAGGAGGTAGCCTCGGTGTTTCTGGTTCAGAAACCAACACCTATTCGTCTAAAGATGGTGTGGAACTTGTTCAGTGCTATTCTCCAATAAAGAAGCCGTTCTGTCCAGAAGGAATGGTTTGGTATGACTCAGACCCTACATGGCAGACATTGGTGAAGCAGAGACTGAATGGTAATATATTGTCTTACGTTGAACATGTTTCTTCTATTGAAACAACAACTGTTTCATCCAATCAATTAATGTCCTTAAAAGGTTCTTTTGAATATCTCTTTGCTAAGGCAAGTGGGTCTTATGATGCTAAAACGGATAAGACTTTTAGTAAGACAGAAGAGATAGAATGGGAGATTGATATGAAATTCAAGCCTTTACAGGATTTTGACAATGCTTATGTCACTAATAGTCAAGCTACCGATTCAATTGACCAAAGTCTGAATTCTGAATTGTCAGAGGACGAGATTGCATATAAGGAAGAAGTAGAGTTCTGTTTGGAAGATGCTTCTGAAATAGATGTTCATTCTCGTAAGTTCTTGGAACGTAAACGTCAGAAACTCGGATTGTCAGAGACGAGAGCACAAGAGATAGAGGACATGGTAAAGGCTTCTTTGGTATCTTTTACCGATGAAGAAAAAGAGTACATGGAAGCTCTTGATGATGTTATTGAAGATGGAGTAATTCCTGATAATGTCCGTAGATTATTGGAGCGTGAAAGAAAATCATTGGGAATCTCTGAGGAACGCGCCAAGGAATTGGAAGAAATAAAATGTAAAGCATAATCCTGATAACTCAATTAGTTGTGGTAAGATTTTCACAACTAATTGGGTTTTCATATAACAAAATAGACTATGAGTAAAGTATTTCAAATAATGCCTAAGCGCATCAAGCGTTCTAACGGTACCGTCCTCACTCCCGATATGGTAGTGACAGTAACAACCATGCAGCACACCGCCACCCCTTTTTACAATGGAGCCAAGGAGGTGCAAGAAGCCTACATGCGCATCTATGCTTTCGACTATAAGAAAGCATGCTGCAATCCGAATGATTTTGAATTTATAAAGTTGGATTAAAAATGAAAGCATGATATGGGTAATGAATCTAATAAATGGAACCAGATAATGGTGGCAGCAATGGCTGTTCCTGGTATAAAGGTGAATAGAGCTTCCTTTTTACAAGAAGAACTTTCTAACCGTCACATTGACCAAAACACTATAAGTTTGTGTATACAAGAAAATCCTGTTAAACATATAACCATGGATAAGCTTGACGCAATAGCAAAAGCTTGCATCAAGAATCATACGATAAAGGTTACTTCTATATCTGCTGCAGCTGGAATTCCAGGTGGTTTTGCAATGATAGGAACACTACCTGCTGATACTGCGCAATATTATTATCATGTATTAAAGCTTGCTCAGAAATTAGCCTACATATATGGATATCCTTCTTTGCTGGACGAAAATGGAAATCTGACAGATAATGCTATTAATGTATTGACAGTTTTTGTTGGTGTTATGTTTGGCGTTTCATTAGCTAATCAAACATTGTCTAAAATGTCGCAGGCTTTTGCTGAGCAAGTGGTTAAGCGTTTGCCACGTATGGCCTTGACTAAGACAGTTTGGTATCCTATAATTAAGCAGATAGCAAAATGGTTAGGTATCAAGGTAACAAAAGATAGTTTGGCTAAGGGAGCGGCTAAGGTGGTTCCTTTTTTAGGAGCTGGACTGTCTGGTGGTATAACATATTTTACCTTTAAGCCGCAGGCAAACCGCTTGATGAAGCATTTGCGTGAGGATAGTAATGTCTTTGCTTCTGTGAATTATGAAGAGACAGAAAGTAAATAATTTTATTCTTTAATAGAAAGTATTATGGTAGTAGTTAGAACAAAAGAAGAATTGCAAGAAGCTATCAAAAATAAGGTAGATTCAATAAGAATAGAAGGTCCCTATGCTGGGATCGTTGCTCAAAAGATTCGTTCAAGAAAGAAGGTGAAAAAAGTGGCAATAGGAGTTGGAACTTTAGCCTTGGTAGGAGGTGTAATAGCAGCTCCTTTCACTGGTGGTGCTTCTTTGGCTGGAAGTGCAGTGGGATTAACTGCTATGGGATTGACTGTTGGTGCGATTACCATTACTACAACTCAATTAGCAATGCTTCTTGGATTTGGTGCATTTGCTATTTATAAAAAGTATAATATAAAAATAGGTGTGGGGGATAAGTATATAGAAATGCGATCTCAATAGAAATAACTTAAAAATCATAATGTTATGGGAAGATTAAAACCTGTCACGCGTAACCTTTCACATGACGAGGCAGATACAATTGTTAGCATTGTTAAAAAAAAGTGTTGGATGTCATTGTAGATATGACAGGTGGAAAACCTACTTTGGAAAATAAGAAGTAAAGACTTGTCCGACGCAAAGCACGAAATAATGAATGATTCAATAAATCGTTGTTGGTTAGCTGTGCGTCGGACAAGAGCCTGCCGTTTCGTTTATATGGTAAGAGTATTTTTTTTTAACTACTTATAAATCATATCGCTTATGTTTAGAGGATTCTGTGCTTTCGTCTGCGATGATTGCGGACATAAATTCGAGGGGGATGGATTGCGAGTGGATGGCAACAGCCTATACTGCTCCAGTGAAATGCCCTAAGTGTGGTGGGTGGCATACCTATCCACCAGGCTTTTTAGGCTTGAACAAAAATGTCTATCGAAGAATATGGAAAAACAGAGAGAAAAAGTAATTATTTTAAAATAAGGCTATATGAAGATAGCGATTACTTATGCTGAGCTGCAGAATTATGTAGCCAGTCATTTTCATAAGACAGTGAATCTTGGGTATGTTGATGGAGCGACAGTTTCTGTCTCTATACCTATCAAGGTGTTGGGCTTTACCAAGTCGGTTAGCATAAACCTTATAGTGAAGAAGATTGAGGGTACAGACTTGTTCTTGTCGTATGGCGGTAAGATGGGCATTGACATGCTTGTTTCGCCAGCCATCTCTTATGCCAAGAAACTTGTGCCGGAGAAAGCAGGTTGGGTGGAACAGATGCCTGGCAATATCGTTAAGTTGAGCCTTGGCGACATTGACAAATTGCAGAAAGTGTTTGAAAAGCTGAAACTTGACAATATCTTATTTGAACCGGGAAATATTGGAATAGAAATGTCATTAGTCTATTGATTCGTTATGGGTGACTGACGTCTATTTCGCAAAAAAATAGAGCGTTCTTACTTTTTTCTTGATGTTCTGTCGCCATTTGACACATTTATATAGTTATTTTGCAGCCGAAATCGATGTAAAAGCTATTGCTTTGACGAAACGAGGTTTTGAGTGGAATGCTACTGTCTAACATTTTCTTATGAATGTGCGGACTATAGAAACTGTTGTAGGAAATCATTAAAGATTATTTCAACCAGTTGTTTATTTTAAGGTTTAATATTGTAAAGATATAATATGGCAAAGAATTTTGAAGATATTCTAACTTCTATGTTAGAACGATTAGATGAGAATCCTGATCAAGACGTAAATGCCTTGATTAAGGATGAGTGTGAGAAAATGGGAGTTTCGGAGGAAGGCAAGGCTTTGCTCTCCGAGACTAACGAGTATATTGATGGCTTTGCAGAGAAAATGGTTGCATTGCAAACGGCTAAGGAGGATGGAAAGTCTCGTAAGCAATGGATGCTTGAGGAGATGGACCGAATATTGAAGGGACGTGACGAGCAGGAGAAGGCTGAAATCGTCTCTGCCATTTCTGATGCTGGTGAGAATGTGAACAACGAAACCTTAAAGGAAGAGGAGGACTAAACTTATGAAGTACACTGAGTATAATGAAGATGCAGGGCGCAATGAGTTTGGTGCTCATTTGGAGAGTGAAAGCAGAAAATATTCAGCCCTTCAATCCTTGTTGGCTGGTAAACTGTTGGAAAAGGATGAGATAGAGAGTCTTCGAGAGTTTAAGTTTGTTCAGCAATTCTTGGATTCCCCAATCGGTGATGCTTCTGAAGCAAAGTTGAAGAAGGCTTTTGCTGCTGTCGTTATAATGGCACAAGAGCAGGGGACTTTGCCTTTCTCTCTTGCAGACAAAAGTCCAATAGCTATTGCAAGTGCCATTGATGAGGGATTAAATCGTGTTAAGTTTGCATACAAAGTTTCGAAAGAGGAGCTTGATGTCGTTGAGGTGGCGGATAAGTTGATAGATGCTACAGTAGCTCGTGTGGTGACAGTTGCTGACAAAGTGATAGAGAGGGGAGTTCCTGTTGTTTTGGATAAACTTTGTAAAGTAATAGCCAAAGTTTATCCTCCTGCAACAGTTTTTGTTCCTGTTATCAAAGCGGCAGAGAAATATATAGTGCCTATTGCTAAGATGGCGGTAAGAAAGGGATTGTCTGTTGTGGCGGAAGGTGCGAAGTCTTTTATTCGCTCAACGGTTAAAACATTGAAAAATGGGGTTAAGAAGTTTGTTTCTTGGCTGGTGAATTAAAAAACATTATTGGTTATGAGAATAATAGTAAAGGCGAAGCCTATACGAATAAGAATAAAGTCTGGTGGGGAAGAACACTCCTCACTTGACTCTTTGCGCCAGAATCTCTGTGTGCAAGACTTGTGGCCATTAGTAAAAGACAAGCGGTTGTCAAGATGGTTGAGGCAGTTGGGTGAAGTGGATTTGGCTCATGCGATAGATGCTTTGTCTGTAGGTCAACTTGATTTTCCGACATATTTCAAAGTTTTGGTTATCTTTCTGAAGGATGACCTTGCTGGGCGTCACGTAACGGAACTATATACCTTGTTCTCGTTTTGGCATGATTGCGAAAAGAGAAAGTCCAAGAATTATGATTCTTTGCGTAAGTACTTGCTGAGCAAATATGAAGGTGCTAAGTTTATATTTAAGCAGTATCCAGAGGAGGCCTCTGATGGTGAATGGTGGGATGTTTTCTGTACATTCGAAAATGCTGTAAATCCTGATTTCTTGTTTGAACAAGGAAAACTTGCATTCGAGGGATTTACGAAAAGTGATGGAAGTAACTTCGACAAAGACCTTGTGCGTAGCAAAAAACTAATAGAGAAGGCTGCTGAACTTCACTATCAGAAGGCTATAGACTTTGTGAAATCTAATAAATTTGACGTGGCTCGAAAGTTGGCTATGTTGGCTCCTGAAGCAAAAGAAAAAATAGAAAAATTGATTGTTAGATGGAAAGATGAAATGCTTGGCTTTTCAACAAGAAAGACGAACTATGATGAGGGGATAGTACGAGAGGTTAAGCAATTGCTTCAGGAATTTGCATCTTTGAGGAAAACTTACAAAATGTTTAACAGGGAAGCTGTAAGAACTGAAGCTAAGGTAAGATATGAAGTTTTAGACAAATCGAATGTCTTTTACAAGGAACGTAAGTTTGTGCTGGACTTGGCTCAGTATTCTTATGATAAAGGAATACCAGGCTTGTTTGTAGAGTTAGCAGAAGATTACCATTATCCGTTGGCGCAATATATGCTACACCGTCCTGCCGACAATCGAATTGACGGTTTCGCTTTTGCTGCAACCATGTTTCCTAACCAATTAAGGTTTATCGTTGACCATTTGTTTAAATATTAAAACCTTGCGATATGAACAAAAAAGTTATTTCTGATTTTCAGAAGATGATAGATGTCAATACACCTATCATCTATATCAACGACTATGATTTTGTACGTATAGACGAAATTATAGTTGAGATAGTGGGCAATAGTAAGGTATTTGAATGGAATCCTGCAACAGGCACAACCAACTTTAAAACGAAAGAAAGTCAAGGCTTGGGAGAGAATGATACACTGGAGCAATTCTTGCGTGATAAATATACTGTTGATGTCAATCTAAAGGAAAAGTTCTTGGTGTTGAAGGATATTCAAGATTTTATTGAAGAGCCGGCAATCAAGACATTGCTTCAGTTGATAGCTCAACGTAAGTTGTATGATAGGGATTATAATACAACAGTCATTATAGTTTCTTCTGTTCTTAAAGTGCCACAAGAATTGGAGAAGTATGTGTCCTACTTGGAAATTCCGTTCCCAGAAGATGATGAAATCAATCAGCTTATAGACGAGCATGTAGAGGTGAACTGCTATGACAATTTCAAAGATGAGGACAGAAAGAAACTGATGCCATCTTTGAAGGGTATGACAAGCTTTGAGATAGACCGAATGCTTGACATGGCGATGAGCAGCAATGGCTCGTTGAGTGCAGAGGATACGGAGATGATTCTTCAGCAGAAGAAGGCGATGGTTAAAAAGTCTGGATTGCTGGAGTTGATAGATACCCCTGAAAAATTGGACAGAATCGGAGGTATGGATGCCTTGAAAGGTTATTTGGAACGAAAGTCAAGGGTTATTTCTGACTTGCCAAAGGCACAAGAGTTTGGCGTATCTATACCGAAAGGTGTGTTTATCGTTGGAATGCCTGGTTGTGGAAAGTCTCTTTGCGCTAAAGCATCTGCTGCACTTTTCAAAACTCCTTTGTTGAAGTTGGATATGGGCAGCATGATGGGTAAGTATGTAGGAGAGAGTGAGAGCAATCTCCGTAAGGCCATCAAGATTGCTGAGGCTGCAGCTCCTTGTGTGCTATGGATAGACGAGATAGAGAAGGCGTTTTCTGGAGTTGGAGGAAATAATGATATTATGACACGAATGTTTGGTTATTTTTTGTCGTGGATGCAAGAAAAGCAGAGTAGTGTTTATGTTATCGCCACTGCCAACAATGCCGACAATTTGCCACCAGAGTTAAAACGTAAGGGACGGTTTGATGAAATATTCTGTGTAAACCTTCCTGATAAGGAGGAGCGCAAGGCAATATTCAAGATTCATCTGGAGAAAAAGAAAAAGTCTTTGGACGATGCATCCTTGAATAGTATCTGTCAAATAACGGATGGATTTAATGGCGCCGATATTGAATCGGTTGTTAATGAAGCGGTGGAGGACTGTTTCTTGTCGGGAGTGAGAGAACTGAGCAAAAGTGTCTTGGAAGATATTGCTCGTCAGACGATAAGCATTTCTAAATCTTGCAAGAAACAGATTGATAATATGAAAAAAGCATTCAAGGAGAATAACTTCAAGGATGCAACAACTGGTGATCCAACAACTTAAAAAATGAAGCATTATGGCAAAGAATGAAAATAAAATCTTAGAGGAGTTGAGACGAAGAGGCAAGATTTATGAAGATCCTGCTCCTGAAGTCGGAGGCTTTACTGGCTGGTTGATAAGCTTGTTTACCAATAAAAAGTAAGCCTCATATACTTTTTTCTTGATGTTCTGTCACCATTTGACATATCTATATAGTTATTTCGCAGCCGAAATCAAATGTATAACTATATAAGGTAATGTAACAATGGAAAAGAACATCAAGAAAAGAGTGTGTTGGTTGGCTGCGGTATTGAGTGCCGGGCTGGTAGTATTATTTGGCTATTGGTTCTTCTTGAACCCTCATGGCTATTGGCAAAAGAAGAAGGAGGCTGAGAAGAGTGAATATATGGATAGGAGGATGCTTTGGCGGAAGTCGGAGAAAATGACCATACAACAGATGTTGTCGGACATGACGTTAATGGCAAAGGGGGATTCGGTCCTGGTTTGTTGGCTAACCGGTCTTTCGCTTCCTGTTTATCGTGACTTCATTCATGGCACAGCGCAACCTACAAGAAATGCTTGGGCTGAGACGAGATATTGGTATATGTCTTCTCTCGCTAAAGGCAGAGAATGGATGGAGAAGCGTGCCAAGACGAGGATTCACAAGAGCCTGATCTTTGTGGAAACGAGTAGATTTCAGGTGCAGAAGGATTCCTTGAAGGATTATCGTAAAGAGAAACTTACTCCAACTGAGATTAGAAACAACAAGATGTATCTAAAAGATAATTGTCTGTATAGATGAAATCATAGCATAAATAAAGTATAACGAAAAATGAATAAAATTATAGGGCTTCTTCTAATGGTTTTCATGTTCCTACCCTGGCGACCAATCGTTGCAATAGTGGCAGCAGTATTGTTTGTCAACATCAATGGTACGGAATTGTATGGATGGCAAGCTGGATTGGCGCATGGATTGTTCTTCCTGCCTAATCTGGTGAGGCATCTCTTTGACGGCGATGTCCTTTTCAAGGCTACCAATTGTACTGCAGATTATCATGTTGCCTGGTGGATAGCTACAGTCGGTTCGTGCATCGGTTGGCTCATTGATGCTTGCTTTTCTTTTATGAAGGTTTCGGCATTTGTAGGAAGTGATAAAGAATAAATAAATAAATATAATAGTATGGCTGATAATCAAAAAGTATATCAGGCAATCAAGACGATTGCTGATGAACTCTGCAAGGAGAACAAGACGTATCTTCGTGCAGATTTGGCTTTTGAACTGAAAAAGTATGGTATAGCTTCCGATTCCTCGGAGGTGAGTAAGCTGGTATTTGATGCCTACAGATATTTCCATGATAATGGCAATATCGCCATTGCTTTTGTTTCCAATAATTCACGTACAACCCTTGTGGCTGAATACAAGTTGAATGACAGCCTGGAACAGGGCAACAAGGAGGAGGCTTTGAAGATTGCCGAGACGGAACTGGCGTTGTCTTCATCTGCTTTGGAGCAGTTGAAAGAGCAAGTGGAATTGAACCTTAACCTGGTTCTTGCTAAGGGAACGTCGAAGATGGCTGATATTGTCATGGGCACGAATGGCGTGAAAGATGTAAGAAGTAAGGCGTCTACCATGTTTGATAAATATACCAAGATGGTGGAGGCTTATCACTATGCTGAGGATAGCGTTCGTGGAAACATTGAAGATTTTACATCCTTGCGTAGTGATATCGGGACGGTTTATCGTGATTATGCCCTGAAACTGATTGATATTTATGGCGACTCCATCAAGATGGTTTCTCCAGACTTGTTTGACTTCAAGCGAATAGAGTGGCTGGATGTGGACGAGATGCTTAAGTATGTGGAGCTGGAATATAATAAGCTCACGGAAAAATGTGCTGCTCTGATTGGTGAGATTTCTGATAGTTTCCGTACTTCCTTGCAGGGTTCTTTGCAGGCTTATAAGTCTTTGTCGAACGGCAACAAGTCCTTGGGCTTGGCGATGGCAGGACTGACCATGCTCGAACACTATATGGGAGCAAGTGAACGCGCTAATCGTTTGAAGTCTGATTTATCAGTTTTCCAAACCAGCGTGAAGCATGATGCCACTCGCATCAAGGCTGATATGGGACGATTGTTGGTAATCTGCAAGACGCTCAATGATGTGGTAATCCCGAAGGCGAATGTGTTCTTGCGTTATGGAGAAAAACTGTTGGCTTCTGACTTGAAGGCGACGCTTGATGCTTTGTATGCGGATGAGTCTATTCGTCCATTGGAGGAGCAACGAAAATGTCTGCTTCAGCAGATGAAGGCGCTGGACATGGAAATGAACGACCATCTTCAGAACATCGATGTCTATACCTCGCTGATTAATGACATCACCGCTACCTTGGAGTCTAAGCAGGGAAGCTATATGGAAGCGAAGGCTAAGAAGCCTTCCAAACCTTTCTTCCTCGTCAACTGGATCACCTTTGGTATGGCCAACAAGAACTACTATCGCGACTTTGCAGAATGGAATGCGGTATGCTTCCCACTTGTGAGAGAATACGAGAGCTATCAGGTAGATTTGAAGTTGGATAAGGAGGAATTGGAATCGCATCGTGAGGAACAAACCCGCATCAAAAATGAGTATGCCAAACTCTCCAGTGAACTGGATAAGGTTTCTAAGGAGATCAGAAGCAAGATAGTTTGCTCTGACGACTTGAAGCTGAAGATGCTGAAACATCTTCGTGATATGGTTGCCATGCTGAAACTTGGACGTGAAATCATGGAGAGCAAGATTGATGAGAAGTTGGTGCATACGGTCGATATTCCCGATTATCGGGAGGCAGCCAAGCTTCCTGCTGATGTGGAACAGAACCTTTCTCAGTTTACAGGAATGTTGGCAGACAATCTTCATGCCGACAAGGATATGGCTAAGAATCTGCTTGACGGGGTGGAAGCATACACGAAAGACCATAAGAAGATAGAGGGTAAGACCGCACAACAGAACAAACCTGCTGAGTATAGCGAGGAAGACTTAGCGCAGGTAACTGGTGCGATGGAACAATCCTTACAGAAAGGTATCGCTCTGTTTGATAGTTTCGCTAAGCTCAAAGCGCAGCAGCTCAACGGTAGCTTGGCTTCGGCTGCATACGATAAGGAGTTGAAGAAACATGCTGATGTGTTTAAGCGTGAAATGGCTAAGCTAGACAACAAGAGTGCTTATCTTCGTGAGGTGTTCAAGCGTATCAATCTGGCTGGTAGTGAGGAGGAACGTAAGCAAGCTATGGAGTTGATGAGCGACTTGAGCGGTTACTCTCTTTCGGAACAGGAGTTCACAGAATTTATAAATGGTAAGAAACAAATAGAATTATAAGGCGTATGGAAAGTTCAAGAAGACAGCAGGCCCAGGCTGATTTGGGCATGGATTTCGCAAAAGAAGATCAAAAGCGAGAGGCGGCTCTTGCCAAAGAACAGGCGAGGGCTGATAAAAAAGCTGCTAAGCGTGAGAAGATGATGAACATGCCATCTTATCGTCTGATGGTAGGTACGGCGAAGTATATGGACAAGTGGTTCTTGGATCCTATTCTTGGCTTCATTCTTCCAGCCGGTATCGGTGATGCTTTGACGAGCGTGTTTGCATTCCCATTTATCTATTACAGTCTTTGCGTGGTTAAGTCGATTCCGCTGACTTTGGCTGTCATCTATAATATCTTGATGGATGTGCTGATAGGTGCCATACCTTTCTATATAGGTGATGTGCTGGATGTATTCAAGCGTTCGTATGTAGAGAACCTGAGATTGATTACTGGCTATATCGAGGATGATAAGGAGATTATCAACAAGGTGAACAAGAAGGCATTCTGGACGGCTGTGTTCATTGTCGTGCTTTGCTGGTTGATTTATGTGGTGATTTCATGGGCCATTCGCTTGGGAAATTGGATTGTTTCATTATTTTAAAATATGAATAGCAACATTTTCTTTCAGCCTTTCGTTGGCAAGGATTATGCCAACGGGGGGATATTTGGCAAGCAAATCATGATATTGGGCGAGAGTCATTATTGTGATGAGAGTTGTACGGATTGTGGCGACTGCCAGCTACATCGGGAGTGTATGAACTTTACGCAGCAGGTGCTTGATGATTATCTCAATGAGAACAAGGAACGGCAAAACTGGATGCGGACTTTCTTGAAGTTTGAGCGTTCGTTAGTGGGTGAGGAGACCAATCAAGCAATGAGGCTGAAGATTTGGAACTCGGTCATCTTCTTCAACTATCTGCAAGTGGCGATGGGTGGCCCTCGTGAGGCTGGCACTGCCGAACAATATCACCAGGCTGGCAAGGCTTTCTTCGAGGTCATCGAGAAGTATCAACCTGAGTACATCATCGTATGGGGTAAGAGGCTTTGGAACAATTTACCTGGCGGTCACTGGCGCCAAGAGCAAATTTCTGATGTTCACTGGGTGGATTGCAATGACATGGAAGTGGAAGGCACTTGGGTGCCTAATGGCTTCTACATGATGCCTGGTGGCAAGCATGTTAAGGCTCTTGTGGTGAATCATCCTTCCGTAGGCTATTCCTGGGACTATTGGTACAAGGTGATACAAAGATTTTTGAGATAATTTTCTCGCTTGCGTCACGATTTGACACACCTGACCTGTACCTTTGCAGCTGTAAACATAAAACAAGGAATTATGGCACAGATTACAATCAATATCCAGACTTTGGACTGGACAATGGGGGAAACCGTAGGCTTGCACTTGATGCTGAAGAAAGGCAGCAAGGCAAGAATCGCTTGGGGCGATGGAAAGGTACAGGTCGTGACAGGTAAACAGAAACCTGCTTCCGAAAAGTTGGCTTGGGTGGAGGCAGGTCATGCCTATCCTGAGAAGGGCATGTACTACACCATTACCATCTGTTCGGAAGAGGAGGATGCCATTATCGGATTTAATGGATGTGGCATGTTCGAGGTGAAAACCTTAGATGTGATTCTCACGGAATGTCCTAACTTGCGTATCTTGGGTTATTCTGGGTATGGCGAGGAGAAACTCGACGTGAGCAAGAATCCTTTGCTGGAGTTCATCGACTTCCACGAGATAAGAAACGAGAAGTTGGATTTCTCTGCTAATCCACTCTTGGAGGAGTTGCATATCGAGGGTGCCAAGGACTTGGTATCTTTGAATTTGAGCAAGAACGACAAGTTGCGTCGCTTGGACATCTTCATGTGCCACAATCTCCAGCATCTTGCCTTGAGCAATCAGTCACAGCTGAATGAGGTGGATTTCGCTCTCACTCATCTCCGTCCCAAGGACTTGGAGTATTTGGAGAAGACGTTGAAGCGAAACTCTCCTTACAAGGTACGGGGCGGAAGCTTTGGCGATGATAAGATAATAGAAGTTAGTAATGGTGAAATCGTAGGTGAAGATGAAGGAAAATTGGATTCAACTTATCGATACAATTGAGAAAGATCCGTTTGAAACGGAGGCTTTCTTCGCTTTGATGGAGTATGTGGGCGAAGCGTCGGATGAGGACAAACGCAGAGTTGTACAAGAAGTAGAGCGTCGCATCAAGATGATTGCCCGTTATGATGCGGACAAGAGTTTCCGCTTCCGTAAGTTCAGTGAACAGGAGCGGGAGGTGCTTGATTCCCTTTGGAGTACTCGGGTAAAGATTCTCAATGTGATGATGCTTCATCCTACAGATGCTGAAATCGCACGACTGGGACATCAGAATGACAAACTCCGTGAGTTGTCGAAGGATGCTTTTGCGCAAGGGCGCAACCTATGGCAGTCTTTACTGCATTCTCCTCATCTGAAAGCTGACGACGACCGCTATGATGTAGAAGAACACGTAGGTTTCTGTTATAATGATGAGGATTCCGTCCTCAAGATGGATAATGATGACTATTATGGCTCAGACTTCGAGTATATGCTCCATTTTCATTGCAATTTTAGGGATAGTGGGCGGTATTATGTGGGTGAACCTTTGGTGGCTGATGATGGGACCAACTGGAATTTGGATTATCTCGACAATCAGGCTTTCGACAGATTTTGTATCTGCCATCTCTTGCACTCGTTACATAGTCATGAATATTATTCGTTGCCAGACATTCTCCGCATGGATGACTTCTATGTACATGTCTGGCTGCAGTATGAGCGAGAGGTGTATCAATGGAAAAAAAGGAAACGTATTCTTTAAAGAGGAAGTAAATGGAAAAGGAATGGAAAAAACTGATTGATGAAGTTGAGAACAACCGTAGCTATAGTTCGGAGCCTAACTTCAAATTTGTAGACTTTATAAGAGAAAAGTCTACGATAGAGGATAAGCGTGCCATCATACAAGATGTGGAACGTCGTATCAAGAAGGTGGTGAATTGTGAGGATAATAATCCAGGTTGGTTCTTCCGTAACTTCAGTGATACGGAGCGGGATTTGCTGGACGATTTGCTCGGGCTTCGTGAGGTGACGCTCGACGAGATGATGCTTCATCCTACTACTGCCGAGGTGGAACGATTGAGCAAGTTGAACGACAAACTCTACAAGCTCACCTTGGAGTGTTTTGAGCAGTGCCGTAACCTTTGGCTTACGCTCTACCGTTCGCCATACAAGGTGGATGACCGTTTCAGGTACGACTTGGACAGTACGCTTCGATTCGAGTATGCTGACAAAGACTCGGTCTTGCATCTGGAGAATGATGACTATTACGGTTCCGACTTCGACTATATGATTCATCTGACAGATGAGTTGCTCAGTACAGGACATTGCAAGATGGATACAATCGTGAATGGTGCGTCTGCCAACTTTTTCGGCAACGAAGAGGATACGTTGAGAGAGTTGACTGATACGCTCGACGATGGCACGTCGTGGGCGGAAGGCTATCTGCACAACAAGGCGTACGACCATTTGTGTATCTGTTATGCGATGCATGCCTTGCATACTCATGAGCCTTGGTGCCTGCCAGATATTCTTCGTATGGATGACTTCACGGTGAGCGTGAAACTGAAATACGACCGCAATATATCCGAACAGCGAGATATTCGTTATGCTGATGATGGAAATGAAACTGACCCTCATTGGCCTGAGGATGTGCCTTGCTTGGGTAGAACACAAAAAGGATGAGACCTTGACATAATAAAACAAGAAGTTTAACGTCATATATAAAAAATAGAAGATTATGAAGTTAGCAGAAGCATTGAGCATCAGAGCCGACTTGCAGAAGAGAGTGGCTCAATTGAAAGAACGTATCAAGGAAAGCGCCAAGGTACAGGAGGGCGATGAACCTTGCGATAACGTGGAGGAACTGTACAAGGAACTGGATGAAGCACTCGTCCAGTTGGAAGATCTGGTTTATCGTATTAACATCACCAACGTTCAGATAGTTCAGGACGGAGACTCCTTGACTCGATTGATAGCCAAGAGAGACGTCTTGTCGATGCGTGTCAAGGCATTGAAAGAGGTGGTGAACTACGTAGCAGCCAACGATACTCGCTTTGGCAGAAACGAACTGAAATATGTTAGAACCATAGATATAAAGGCTCTTCGCAAGGAGGCTGATACCTATGCCAAGCAGTATCGGGAACTCGACCTGAAAATTCAGAGTTTGAACTGGACTGTAGATTTGGTAGATTTGCAAGACTTGCCCCGATAATGGAGCGAGGATTGAAATTTTCATTGAGTAGATTAAAACTTTCGGAGAAAAGATAGAGGCAGCAAGAAACTGACATCAGGCAATAGGTCTGTGTTAGCATTATTAAAAATTCATGTGTTTCATGCAAAGAGACGAGTTTGTTCACAGTTCATTTCAAGCATCGGGCACAAGTGTATCGCGCATTGGTATATGACAAAAGTCAGAAACGCCAGCATTTAGCATTACCATTTTGTTGGCTATCTTTTCTCCTTTTCTTTTTAGGCATTTCTCGTAAATATTCATTAGATTTTTAGAGATTATGGACAATCGTGTAAAATTCTATAGTTGGCTGATAGGCCTCTTGGATCGTAAGCATCTTACCTTTGAGGAGATTGCTAATGAGTGGCGTGATGCCAACGCTAATCAGGATGAGGATGAGCTGGACAAACGTACCTTTCATCGTTATCGAGAAAATATCCAGTCGCAGTTTGGCATTACTGTGGAATGCGACAAGAGCGACGGCTATCGGTATTATCTGAAGCGTGATCCGATCGCTAATGATGATGTAACGGAATGGATGCTGAGTTCCCTGCGGTTGGCTTCGCTTGGTGATATGCTGAAATTTCATAACAAGGTGATGCTTGATACGCCGCCATACAACACGGAATATCTGGATGATATTCTTGCTGCGATAGATAAGCAATATCTGCTGAAGTTTAAGTATGTTTCGGGGTTCGGGGCAGAGAGCGATATCGTGCTACAACCGGCTTTCGTGAGATATTTCAAACAACGGTGGTACGTTGTGGGAGTTAAGAAACAACGTTCGGCGTCCGAAGGGAAAGCCAATTCAAGTGCTGAACAGGATGAGAAGAAGCTTGTTAGGGTTCTTCCTTTCGACCGCATCAGTTTTCTGAAGCTTATTTGCGAGAAGCATCCGTTGTCGGCAAAGATGAAGAAGTTCCTGACTCCAGAGAATTATTATGAAGATTGCTTTGGCATCTATCGGATGGAAGATGTGCTCGTGGAGAAAATCCGCATCCGTGCCTTCTATCCGGAATACAATTACATCGAGGAGGTTCCGCTGCACGAGAGTCAGCAGAAAGTGAAGGAGTCGAAAGACGGAATGTATCGGGAATATACCCTCACCGTTCGCCCCAGCCGTGATTTCCTTCAGGAACTGTTGTGGCATGGCAGAAATATCATCGTACTGAAGCCTGAGAACTTGAGGCAGGAGATGATTGGTATCTTAAAGGATATGACGAAGAGTTATGAAACCGGCGAATGCTTGAATGGGGAGGAATAAAAGAATCCTCAGATTGGGAATACACTGTGTGCCCAATCTGAGAAATTCCTGTTATTTATATTCCTTCTGTCAGGAATTTGCGAAGATGCAGGTGCGTGATTCCGTCATTATCATTTTTGGTGAGCAGAGGAGTCATGGAGATAACGTACTTCGGATAGTTGTCCTTGATGGCACGGAGATTACCAAACTCACGCTCTCTGGTTGCATCGTCGGCTATGATGTAGGAAGCTTGTACGTAGATGCGTTCGCCTCCTGGTTTGGTGCATACAAAGTCGATTTCTCCAGCTTGCAGTTGTCCTACATATACTTGATAGCCCAAGCGTATGAGGTTCTGATAGATGATATTCTCTATCACTTTCTCAATGTCTCCTTCACGTGTTCCCCCGGCAATGGCATTTCTAATGCCGTTGTCTTCAAAATAAAACTTATCGTTGGTTTCAAAGATGCGTTTGCCGTGGATGTCATAGCGGTTCACCTTGTGTAGGATATAGGCTTCACAAAGGAAGGAAATGTAATTGATGATAGCTGCCGAAGCAATGGATTCTCCTTGAGATTTCATATATTTGGAGATGCTGTTGGCGGAGATGAGTTTACCTGTGTTATCTGCCAGGAAACGCACCAGGTTCTCTAAGAATGGCACGTTTCTAATTTGGTTGCGCATAATGACATCCTTAAGCAAAACGGTATGGTAAATATCCATCTGATATTCACGTGCATCATCCTCTTCAAGACCTATCTTTGCCAGACCAGGCAGGCCACCATACTGAATGTACAGAGCAAGTGCTTCGTCATTATCTGATAGTTGATGAAATTCCAGAAACTCGTTATAGCTCAGCGATTGGATATAGATTTCCTTATATCTGCCACCGATGAGTGTGCTCAGTTCATTGCTCAGCATTCGGGCATTGCTACCTGTGATGATAATGTCGGTGTTGGGTTCTGTGCGATAACTTCGGATGGATCGTTCAAATTCCTTGATGTCTTGTATCTCATCGATAAGGATATAGTTATGTTTATCGGACTGAAAGTGCTCTCCGATATAGTCGTTGAGATCCTGATAGGTCTGAATGTTGTCAAACTCTCTTTTCTCCTTATCTATAAAGATGATATTGTTGCTGTCATCTGCCTTCTTGCGGTCACGAATCATTTTCATCATGCAGCTTTTACCTACACGACGTTGACCTACTAATACGATGATAGTCTCCTTACCAAGATACCTTTCTATCTTGTCGATATATGATTGACGAATAATAGTTGCCATATTTTTATCACTTATAAATGAAACTTTTTGCAAATATACGAAAAGTTTCACTTATAAGTGATAAAACTTATCTATTTTTAGTTTTTATAACTTATAGATGGTATCGTTTCAATGATATTAAATGCTCGTTGTAACAATTAATCTTCCTTCAGATACCAGTCTTTGATGTAGCCGGAATAATGTTTGGCAAACTCCTCGGCTTGGCCGGGAGCGCAGGCTTTCACCTTTCTGGCTGGAATACCCGCCCAAATCTCATGTGCAGGAACTTTGGTGCCATGGGTAACTACAGCACCTGCTGCAATAATAGCCCCTTCTCCAATGTCAGCCTTGTCAAGCACAGTGGCATTCATTCCGATGAGAGCACCTTTCCTAACTGTGGCTCCGTGGACGATGGCACCATGTCCCACAGATACATCATCCTCCAGGATGCAAGGCATCGTACCGGTTTGATGGATGCAGGCGCAATCCTGTACATTCACTCTGTTTCCACATCTGATGGCATCCACGTCAGAGCGCAATACCGCACTATACCAGATGCTGCAGTCATCACCAAGAATACAGTCACCAGTCAGTACTGCGTTCTCAGCGATAAAACAATTCTTTCCCCATCGGGGAGTCTTTCCTTCTACTGTCTTTATAATAGCCATATTGAATATATATTTAAATTTGGGTGCAAAGGTAACAAAAAATATTGGAATCACCTTATACTATTTCAGATACTTCTTCAGCCACAAATCGAAGAACTTGTCATATACCACGTAGGCATCATCCTGCTGGGTGATGAAATCCTTCTCCAGCAATCCCTTCAGGGCGGAATTTACAGAGCTTGGCGACGGGAGATGATATTTCTTTGCGAAGGCTCCGCTCTTTACGCTTCTGGCTTCGCCCTCTGCAGAGATGGCGATGAAGACATTGCGCTGCTTTTCCGGCATCTGGCGCAGAAGGGTCTCGTAGGTGTCTGATGCCATGTTGAGATTGTAGTTGATGGCGTCATCTACCATATCCAGAGTGCAGGTACCCTGTTCGGGAGTCTTGAGGAAGAGAACATTCATTACTCGCTGGATGTATGAAGTGACACCACCGAAACGGGCGAAGAGTTCTCCGATAATGGCAGTATCTAGATGTTTGTTGCGCTCCTCGAACTTGGCTGTGGCAAACTCCTTGTATTTTTCCACATCCAGAGGCTTCAGGTTCATCAGCGTCACGCTCTGATAGAATGGGCGGGCAGGAGATGTGAACATTTCTGCCATCAGATGGCGGTGAGAACCCGAGAAGATGAAGTGGGCATTGGTGCAACGCTGAATGTAGGTACGGAGTAAAGCTTCTATGCGGTTGTCGGCATAGTTGGTGATTTGCTGAAACTCGTCGATGGCAACAAGACATGGCTTGTCGGCTTGGTTGAGATAAGAGAATATCTCATCAAGCGTAATTTCGGGATTTACTATGTTGCCGATGCCTATTCCCCAAACTGGAGCCCCGTTGATATCGAAAGAGATTTCTGAACGGAGAGAAGAGAGTGCTATCAGAAATTTCTCCCAAGCGCTTCTGCCTTTAGGGCGAAGTTCATCAATAATGGCTTTGCCGAACATATTGACCAGATCGCTGACGGAATTGGTTGAATAGATGTCTATGATAAAAGTATAATAATCTTTTTGGATGACTGGCTGGGCAAAGCAATGGTGAATCAGCTCTGTCTTTCCGATGCGTCGAGGGGAAATCAGAGCCATGTTATTCTCATTGGTCAGCATCTCTGTGATGTGCTGGGTTTCTTCCACACGGTCGCAGAAGTATTCCGGACCGGCGTAACCATTTGTGACAAAAGGATTCTTCATTACCATATCTATACCTTATTATATATTCAACGGCTGCAAAGATAATGCAAAGGAGCGCAATGTAAGCTTGCTTACAAATTGCCGAGTGCAGCTTATCTTCTGCAAAGATACAACTTTTATTCCGATTATCATAAAGTGATTATCATAAAATAATAATGAAATAAGGAATTTTATCATTTGATGATTATCATAAATTGATAATTATGATATGGAGACCCCTTTAATGTCAACAGAAAAAGGGTTGCAATCCTCGAAAAGATGGATTGCAACCCTTTATACCTTATTATATATAAGAGTTAAGATAACTCTATTAAATATTCATTTGTGGAAGCTGATTACAGTTGAGCCAACTCTACAACCTTATCTACTGCAGCGCTCAAGCCGTCCTTGTTCTTACCGCCAGCCTGAGCATAGTGAGGCTGACCGCCACCGCCGCCCTGAATCAACTTGGCAGCTTCGCGAATCATCTTACCAGCGTTCAAACCATGATCCTTTACCATATCATCGCTGAACATTACGCTGAGCATAGGCTTGTCGTTATAAACAGAACCTACCACGCAAATCATGTTCTCTGGCAAAGCCTCGCGAACCTTGAATACCAAATCCTTGGCAGCTGCTGGCTCCATTGGCAATACGGCTGTAACAACCTTCACACCATTGATTTCTTTTGCATTCTCTACAAGCTTATCCTTGGCACGCTCTACAGCCTGAGCCTGGAACTTCTCAACATCCTTCTTCAGGGCATCGTGCTCGTCGATGTACTTTCTGATAACACCCTCGAGATCCTTGGCATTGTTGAACAAGCCCTTCAACGCTACGATGGTATCCTGCAAACCGTAGATAGCCTCCTCGCAAGCCTTGCCTGTCAAAGCCTCGATACGACGGATGCCGGCTGCTACGCTGCTCTCAGAGATAATCTTGAAGAAACCAATCTTACCGGTGCTCTTGGCGTGAATACCACCACAGAACTCGGCAGATGGACCGAAGCGAACCACACGAACCTTGTCGCCATACTTCTCGCCGAAGAGGGCGATAGCGCCAAGCTCCTTAGCCTCCTCGATAGGAGTATCGCGGTGTTCATCCAATGGATAGTCGGCACGGATCATTTCGTTTACCATGTGCTCTACCTTGCGGAGCTCCTCATCAGTTACCTTCTGGAAGTGAGAGAAGTCGAAACGCAAGGTGTCCTTATCTACATAAGAACCCTTCTGCTCTACGTGGTCGCCCAAAACCTGCTTTAGGCAGTAGTCGAGCAAGTGGGTAGCTGTATGGTTGGCAGCGCTTCCCTCGCGGTTCTCGATATCTACGCAAGCCATGAAATCTGCGTTTACATCCTTTGGCAACTCCTTTACGATGTGGATGCTCTGGTTGTTCTCGCGCTTGGTGTCGATAACCTGGATGGTCTCGTTCTCGCTAACGAGTACACCCTTGTCGCCAACCTGTCCACCCATCTCACCATAGAATGGAGTGTTGTCGAGTACCAACTCATAGAAAGAGTTCTTCTTCTGAGTCACCTTGCGGTAGCGCAGGATGTGGCACTCATATTCTGTATAGTCGTAACCCACGAAGTTCTGGTCGCCTTCTTTCAAAACCTCCCAGTCGCCGTTCTCTACAGCAGCAGCATTGCGGGCACGTTCCTTCTGCTTCTTCATCTCCTCGTCGAAGCCTGCAGCATCTACGGTGTAACCATTCTCACGGCAGATAAGCTCTGTCAGGTCGAGAGGGAAACCATAGGTATCGAAGAGGCGGAATGCGCTTACGCCATCAAGCTGAGTCTCGCCATGAGCCTTGAGCTCGTCCATATCGCCATTGAGGAGGTTGATACCCTTCTCCAAGGTGCGGAGGAATGAATCCTCTTCCTCTTTCATCACGCGGGTGATGAGCTCCTGCTGAGCTGGCAACTCTGGGAAGGCTGCACCCATCTGCTCTACCAATACATTGACGAGCTTGTACATGAATGCCTGCTTCTGACCGAGGAATGTGTAAGCGTAACGTACGGCACGGCGCAAGATGCGTCGGATTACGTAACCTGCCTTGGCGTTGCTTGGCAACTGGCCGTCGGCGATAGAGAAGGCTACGGCACGGAGGTGGTCGGCGCAGACACGCATAGCGATGTCAATCTTCTCCTGCTCATCCTTGCCCTCGCCATTCTCACCAGTAGGAGTAGTGAAGCCATACTTCTTGCCAGAGATAGCCTCGATTTCCTTGATGATTGGCTGGAAGATATCAGTATCATAGTTAGAGTGCTTATCCTGCAACATGCGAACCAAGCGCTCGAAGCCCATACCTGTATCGATAACGTGCATTGGGAGTGGTTCGAGAGAACCATCAGCCTTGCGGTTGTACTGCATGAACACGATGTTCCAGATTTCGATGACCTGTGGGTTATCCTTGTTTACCAACTCACGGCCTGGCACCTGAGCCTTCTCTTCTGGAGTACGGGAATCCACGTGAATCTCTGAGCAAGGACCGCAAGGACCAGTTTCGCCCATCTCCCAGAAGTTATCGTGCTTGTTACCGTTGATGATGTGGTCGGCTGGCACGTGCTTAGCCCAGTAACCTGCAGCCTCGTTGTCGCGTTCCAGACCTTCCTCCTTGCTACCCTCGAATACGGTAACGTAGAGATCGGCAGGGTTGAGTTTCAACACTCCGGTCAGGTATTCCCAAGCCATATCGATGGCACCCTCCTTAAAGTAGTCGCCGAAGCTCCAGTTACCGAGCATCTCGAACATGGTGTGGTGGTAAGTATCGTGACCCACCTCTTCGAGGTCGTTGTGCTTACCGCTTACACGGAGACATTTCTGAGTATCAACACGACGAACATCCTTGCCTGGGTCTTTTGTACCGAGGATGATGTCTTTCCACTGGTTCATACCAGCGTTTGTAAACATCAGCGTTGGGTCATCCTTGATAACCATTGGTGCTGATGGAACAATCTTGTGGCCTTTACCTTCGAAGAATTTCTTGAAGGATTCGCGCACTTCATTAGCTGTCATCATATCTTTTTTATATTTATCTTTAATTTCTTTTTTCTGTTTTGGAGAGGGGATTGAGAGTCCTCTCAGAAAATATTTTTGCCCTTTAGGGCATTTTCTTCCGAAAATCTTTGCAAAGATAAGAAGAATTGTTTAATTTTGCAACTAAATTAATTATTTTTGAAATTAAAGACGGAAAAAATGGCAATAATTCCAGATAAAACAACGAAATTGTACTATTCTATCAAGGAAGTAGGTGAAATGTTTGGTCTAAACGACTCTACGTTGAGATATTGGGAAAAGGAGTTTCCTTTTCTCAAACCGAAGGTTGCTGGCAATAAAGTGCGTCAGTATACCGATAAGGATATTGAGCAGGTAAGGCTCATCTACAACCTTATCAAGGTGAAGGGATTGAAGATTGCGGCTGCCCGTAAGTATCTGAACCAAAACAGAACGGGTGCCGAGAAATCTTCTGAAGTTCTCGACACCCTTATTTCTGTAAGAGACCAGCTCAAAGAACTCAAAAAGCAGCTCGATGGACTGGTTTAGTAACTTTGGCTTTATGATTAGCTAGGGTTACCACGCTTCTTCGCCGAAGACATTCTTGATGGTAACTTTAGCTGCTTCTTTCTTGGTGAGCTGGCGGCTCCAGGCTACGCGTGCCTTGGTTGCAGCACCTGCACCGTGGTTGTTATATTCGCTGTAGCGGGCTGTCTGTTCGTTGCTCTGCTTGCCCCAGTTGTGCCATCCTTCTGGACGGATGTGGCTGCCCATTTCGCAATTCATGAAGAGGGTAGCTGCATAAGGGCGCCATGGACGGCCCAGATAAACCTTGTCTACACCTGGCTCGGCGGTAAGCTTGCACTTGTTGAATACATAGCCATATTCCTGACCGGCAGGACTGGATGCGGCTGTGATGTAGCTGTTGGCCTTGCTGTGAATCTCACAATTCTCAAACCATGCTCTTCCCGGACCAAAGATGAAATCGGTGGTTCCTTCGATGTAGCAATCATAGAAGGCTGAACGGTTGTTGGCTATACCTGTATAAACGGTATCCTGATTGCCCAGCAGACGGCAGTTCTGAACCAGGATATGATCGCCTTCAAGATGCAGGGAGACTGCTTGTCCCAGTTTGGCAGCATTGTTCTCAATGGTGATGTTCTTCAGGGTGATGTAACTGCCCTGTACCTTCAGGGTATAAGTGCGGAATGTACCCATCGGTTTACCCTTTACAGCAGCTTCTGAATCGAGTCCACCTGCAGGCATCTTGATGTTGGCATGATCGTCCCATGTAATGATAGTGTTATCACGGTCTTCACCACAGATGGTGATGTTGGTGAGCCATGAAGGGAGGATGAGTTTCTCCTTGTACACGCCTTTCTTTACGTAGATTACCTTGCTGTAATCCATGAAAGCACGACATACTTCGATGGCTTCGTCGATGGTGCGGAATTCGCCGGTACCATCACGGGATACTACAATCGTGTCGGGGGTGTCATACTTGTTGGCTGCTGCCAGAGGCAACAGGGTCAACATCATTAAAAATGATAAGAATAATTTTTTCATATTGTTTTTAAGTTTGTTGTTTTGAATCTGTTTTTATAAGATGTTGAAATCTGTATGATTTCATAGAGAATCGCCAGATTTTAAATCCGGCGATTCTCTATTATTTATCTTTTCTTTATTATCATAAACTCCTAAGTTACAGGATTCTCTGTACTTCTTGCAGATCATCAATATTTCGGAGTTGGTTCATAATGGTCTTAACTTCTTCGCGGTCGTGAACACGGAGTTCGATGGTACCGTCGAAGATACCGTTATCACTACTGATTGTTATCTTGTGGATATTGATGCCTAACTGGTCACTAATCACCTTACTTACATCCAGCAGCATGCCCTTACGGTCGATACCCTTGATTTCGATGGTAGCATCGAAGAGTATCTGCTTGTGCATATCCCATTTGGCATCTACGATGCGGTTGCCGAAACTGGACTTCAGTTTGGCTGCTATGCTGCAAGAGCGCTTATGTATTTCGATGCGGTTCTTGTTGTCGATAAAGCCCATAACGTCATCACCAGGAATCGCATGGCAGCAGCTAGGGAAGATAAACTGGTTGATGTTCTCCTCGGTCAGGATGAGTGGCTTCTTCTTGTTGAAGTCTTTGCCCACCACGAAAAGATCCTGAGGCTTCACGATGCCTTTTTCTTGAGCCTTCTCCTTGCTCTTGCCCAGGAATGGGATATAATTGCGCCAGCTGCTGGTCTGCTGTTTTTTAGGCTTGCCCTGCAACTCATCGAAGTCTTTATCGCCTAGGATAATCTGATGGTCTCCCAATGACTGGAAGAGGGTTTCAGGCTTCTGGATATTATGAAAATCGCATAGGCGGTCTACCACCGACGCACTCATCTCGATGCTGTTCTTCTTGAGCCATTCGGTGAGTATGTTTTCTCCCTTCTTCTGAACCTCTCGTGAATCGCGGCGCAGGATGGCAAGAATCTTGCTCTTTGCCTTGGCCGAACTGACGAAGTTTACCCATTCTTCCTGTACATGCTGGCTCTTGGAAGTAAGAATCTCAACCTGGTCGCCACTTTGCAGCTTATGGCTCAGCGGAACCAGCTTATGGTTTACCTTGGCTCCGATACAGTGGCTGCCCAGGAAGGTATGAATCTGGAAGGCGAAGTCGAGGGCAGTACAGCCTGCCGGCATCGTCTTGATTTCTCCCTTTGGTGTGAAGACGAAGATTTCTGAAGCATAGAGGTTCAGCTTGATGGCATCGAGGAAGTCCATGGCATCCGGCTGCGGATCGTCCAGAATCTCCTTGATGGTGCTGAGCCAGTCGTTCAGCTCCTTCTCATCTTCTGTATATTCACCTTCGTTTCCTTCTTTGTATTTCCAGTGGGCAGCAAACCCCTTTTCTGCTACCTCGTCCATACGGTCGGAACGGATCTGCACTTCTATCCATCTTCCCTGCTTACTCATCAGGGTAACGTGGAGTGCCTGATAACCGTTTGCTTTCGGATGGTTCAACCAGTCGCGTAGACGGTCAGGATGGCTTTTGTAGATTTTGCTGATGGCTACGTAGATATTGAAACATTCGTTTACTTCGTTTGCTCTTACCTTTGGCGTAAAGATGATGCGCACAGCAAGAATGTCGTAAATCTCATCGAAGGTAACGTGCTTGTTCTGCATCTTGTTCCAAATAGAATAAGGGCTCTTCACACGTGCTTTGATTTTGTATTCTACGCCTAACTTGTCGAGTTCTTCGCGGATAGGTGCAGTAAAATTCTCGAAGAGGGTATCGCGCTGCGATTCGGTATCGGCAAGTTTATGCTCTATGTTGGCATACTCCTGTGGATGGTCGTAGCGGAAGCTAAGGTCTTCGAGTTCGGTCTTGATCTTGTTCAAGCCCAATCGGTTGGCGAGAGGTGCATAAATATACAAGGTTTCGCCCGCAATCTTGTATTGTTTGTTGGCCGGTTGTGATTCCAGCGTGCGCATGTTGTGCAGGCGGTCGCAAATCTTGATAAGGATAACACGGATATCATCGCTCATAGTGAGCAACAGTTTTTTGAAGTTTTCTGCCTGTGCTGATGCCTTATCGCCGAAGATTCCACCACTGATTTTGGTGAGTCCATCAACGATTTGTGCCACCTTGGCTCCAAAGATGTTTGAGATATCTTCTACTGTGTAGTCGGTATCTTCTACCACATCATGAAGCAGTGCGGCACAGATGCTCGTTGAGCCGAGCCCCATCTCCTCGCAGGCTATCTGAGCCACGGCGATAGGGTGCATGATATATGGTTCGCCCGAGAGGCGGCGCACACCTTTGTGCGCCTGTCGGGCGAAATTGAATGCCTTGGTCACTATATCTACCTTCTTGCGGTGTCGCGAACTCAGGTAGGTGTCAAGCAGGTGTTGAAAGGCATCGCCAATCAACTGGTTATCAGCCTGTTCTCTTTCGAGGTCTTTCAAGTTCTGGTCATCCATAGTGGGTCTCTCCAATAAATAATGTTCTTAATTAGACTGAAATAACTACAGCGGACGTAGTTCTTTTATTTCACTTTGATTTTCTTTCCGGCACGGATACTGTTACCCTTGATGCCGTTCAGTTTGCGCAGTTTCTTAACGGTTGTTCCGTGGCGTGCTGCTATTTCAGAAAGGGTATCACCATTCTTGATGGTAACACTCTTGCTGCCTTGTTTTCTGTTTCTGCCTCGTTTGCTGCTCTTCTTGCTGCGTGAATAAGCACTGTGGCGACTGTAGCTGCTTCGTGGGCGGCTATAGGTAGGCTGTGCATCGTTGACATCTACTGTAGCGCGCTTCTGGAAGAGTTCGTCGGCTCTGTAAGCACAGATGCTGTCCTGCTGGTCGATGAAACTACCGATGAGGGTAGATGGAAGACGCAATACCATCGGATGGTTCAATCCGTTGATGATATCATGACGATACTGTGGATTCAGATTGCGCAGGTGCTCGATGTTGATGTTCAGCACTTTGGAAATCTGCTCCAGGTGGATATCTTTTGATACTACGATTGTGTCTGTCTTTACTGGCAGTTCGCTTACCATAGGGCAGATGTTATGATCGCAGTAGTAGTTCATGATGTAGTTGGCAGCAATGAAAGCTGGTACATATCCACGTGTTTCCTTTGGCAGATATGGATAGATGTTCCAGTAGTCGGCGTTGCCTTTTGCACGATGGATGGCCTTGTTGACATTGGTTGGACCGCAGTTGTAAGCTGCAATCACGAGGCTCCAATCGTCGAATATTTTGTACAGGTCGCTCAGATAGTGAGCGGCTGCATAGGATGCTTTTACCGGGTCGCGGCGTTCATCGATGAGTGAGTTTACTTCCAGTCCATATCGCTTGCCGGTAGGCAGCATAAACTGCCATAAACCTGTGGCACCAACGCGTGATACAGCTTTAGGGTTAAGTGCCGATTCGATAACTGGCAGATATTTCAGTTCCAGTGGCAGGTTGTAAGCCTCTAATGCCTCTTCGAAAATAGGCATGTAGAAGTTGCTTGCTCCCAACATGAAACTTACCGAACGGCGTAGTTTGCCGCTGTATCGGTCTATGAATTTCTGTACTACCTCATTGTATGGCATTTCGATGATGGTAGGTATTCTCTTCAGACGGTCGATATACACTTCCTTCTCGAAGACAGGGTTTACATCGCGGTATTTGCAGGTTGTATCTGCCATCATGTAAGTCTGTGCATTGTAAAGGTGGAGCAGGCTATCGAGGTTATCTTCCATTCCCTCAGGTACTTCGATTTCCTCCTGCTTTCCGTCTTTGTCGGTAACGGTGATGATATCATCGTTATCTGTTTCTTCTGTAACGTCGGTTTGGGCATGAATGCCTTGTAAGCTGAACAGCATCGCTGCTGCCATGACTAGTATTTTCTTCATATTGATGTTTTATCTCGTCTATGTTTCTAATTTCTATTTTGCGTTATAATATATATAGGTGTATTCTAACTCCTCACGCATTAAAATGTGAGTGAGCAACTTACGCCGAGGCTTCCAGACCGCAGCGGATTGGCAGTCTTGTTGCCGTTATTCAGCATGGTAGGCTCTATTCTGAGCGAGAGATCATCGGAGATGTCAAATTCCGAGAGCGATGCATCTACGTAGGCATCAATCACTGAGAAGGCATAGATGCCTATCATGACGAAGGTTCCCAAGTCTCTCCAACGGCGATATTTATCTTTTCGCTTGCGGAAGATTTCCTTATAGCGTTCTATGTTCGATTCGTTGATCTGGGCACCCAAGTGCAGAAACTGATTGTAGCTCTGGGTGTTGGGGTCATCGTCCATAATATCCATGTAGGCTTGCGAATAGTCGTGATACATCTGGTTGTTCCAGGTGATGGCGTATGTACAGCCTACGAAACCGCCATAGATGAAAGGCAGTTTCCAATATTTGCGATTGTATATCTGTCCGGCACCAGGTAATACAAGTGCCAACCACATGGCACGCTTGGTATCAGGTCGCCAGGTTGCCCAGTTGCGCTTTTTGCGTACAGGCTTTGCTGATTGGGTGAGGCTTGCCAGTTTGCTGCTGTCTTGTGCGGTAAGCATCGAGTCGATGGCTATTTTTGCCGAGTCGGCTGATGCAATGGTTGGCACATCGGTCACTTGTTTTTTTTGTTTCGACTTCTGTGCCTGTGCGCCCATCGGTGCCAGAAGCAGCAGGGTTGCCAAACAGATTTGTGATATACTGAGTTTCACTTTTATTCTTGCTTTAACTGATCGAAAACATTCATGATGTGCTCCAGCTCCTCTTCGTTGGCGAATGGAATGCTGATTTTTCCCTTGCCCTTAGCAGAGCAGGTGAACTGCACTTTTGTATTGAGAAACTGTGACAGGCGGTTTTTGAGTTGTGTAAATTCCTCAGACATCTGAGCCTTAGCCGTGATGGTTTTATTACCGCTCTCGATGTCTTCTCCGCTCTTGAGTCGCTGTACCATCTCTTCAACCTTTCTTACTGAGTAGCCGTTCTTTTGTATCTCCTTGAACAACTTGATTTGCAGCGAAGGTGAGTCGAGGGCCAGTAGGGCACGGCAATGACCCATGTCGATTTCTTTCTTCTGTAGTGCCATCTGCACCTGGGCAGGAAGTTTGAGCAGTCGCAAATAGTTGGCGATAGCTGCACGGCTCTTGCCCACACGTTCTGAAATTTTCTCCTGTGTCATACCCTCGTTTTCCAGAAGGTGTTCGTAGGCGAGTGCTATTTCTATGGCGTTGAGGTCTTGGCGCTGGATATTCTCTACGAGCGCCATTTCCATTACGTTCTCATCGCTGATGGTGCGGATGTATGCAGGGATAGCTGTCAGCCCCGCAAGTTGTGAAGCGCGCCAGCGGCGTTCACCGGCGATAATCTGGAATCTGTTTTCTGAAACCTGTCTTAAGGTGATAGGCTGTATGATGCCTATGGCCTTGATGCTTTCGGCGAGTTCATGTAGGGCTTCGTCGTCAAACTCCCGGCGTGGCTGATTGGGATTCGCCTCAATCTGGTCGAGAGGAATTTCATTGATGGTACTGCTGCCCTGGGTGCGCACTCCCTCGGTAGAGATGAGGGCATCGAGTCCGCGTCCTAAAGCGTTGCTCTTTGTACCGTTGTTGTATTTCTTGTGTACTGCCATTTTTTTACTTTTAATTTTGAACATTGAACTTTCTAAAAGAGTTCAATTTCCAAATCTTAACTATTCTTGTTGATAATCTCCTTTGCCAAGGCCAGATGGTTCTTGGCTCCATTGCTTTCTGCATCGTAAAGGATAACTGGGAGACCATGGCTCGGACTCTCGCTCAGCTTCACGTTGCGCTGGATTACGGTCTTGAACACCAATTCCTGGAAGTGGCGTTTCACCTCGTCGTATATCTGGTTGGCAAGGCGTAGACGACTATCATACATGGTGAGCAGGAAACCTTCTATCTCGAGTTTCGGATTCAGCTTGCTCTTGATGATCTTGATGGTGTTGAGCAATTTGCTGATACCTTCAAGAGCGAAATATTCACATTGAACTGGGATGATGACACTGTCGGCTGCCGTCAACGAATTGACGGTGATGAGGCCGAGCGAAGGCGAACAATCTATCAGAATATAGTCGTATTCGTCACGGATAGGCTGCAGTAATGACTTAATCACCTTTTCGCGATTTTTGAGATTCAGCATCTCTATCTCGGCACCTACCAGGTCGATATGACTAGGTATGATGTCGAGTCCATCAATGTCGGTGGTGTAGATGGCATCGCGCACGTCTGCATGGTCGATGATGCATTCGTAGAGCGAGCAGTCTACCTCGCTGATGTCCACGCCCAATCCACTGGAAGCGTTTGCCTGTGGGTCGGCGTCCACTACGAGTACCGTTTTCTCTAGCGTGGCAAGCGATGCTGCCAAGTTAATGGTGGTAGTAGTCTTTCCTACACCGCCTTTTTGGTTAGCTAATGCGATGATTTTTCCCATTTTCTTAGTAAATTTTCGGCAAAGATACAAAAATATTGTGAGAAAGTCGCTATCTTTAAAGGTTTTTTCGTACTTTTGCACCAAAAAGAAAGATATTTTTATGGAAAATAAGAAACCGTTAGTATTAATTTCGAATGATGATGGCTATCATGCCAATGGAATCAAGACCCTGGTGAGCTTTCTGAAAGACTGGTGCGACCTGCTGGTTGTTGCACCGGAAAGTGCCCGTTCGGGATTCGCCTGTGCCTTCTCGGCTACTACTCCCTTGCGCCTGAAGCGTCGCCACAATATGGGGAATGATGTTGAGGTTTGGTCATGTAGCGGCACACCGGTTGACTGTGTGAAACTAGCGTTGGATCAGTTTCTTGCTGATTGCAAGCCTGATCTGATTATCGGCGGTATCAATCATGGTGACAATTCGAGCGTGAATAATCATTATTCGGGAACTATGGGTGTAGCTAAGGAGGGCTGTATGCAGCATATTCCAAGCATAGCCTTCAGCAGTTGCAATTATGATGAAAATGCTGATCTCACTCCTTTGCACGATGGGGTACTGAAGGTTGTTAAGATGGTGCTGGAGAAGGGATTGCCAGAATATACCTGTCTGAATGTCAACTTCCCGGCTTTGCCTCCGTTCAAGGGTTTCAAGGGTTGCCGGATGACTCATGGCTCCTGGATCAATGAGGTGGATCATCGCACTCATCCGCATGGATATGATTATTATTGGATGGTGGGTGAATACCGTAATGACGAACCTGAGACAACGGATACCGACCAGTGGGCTGTGAATCATGGTTACATCGCTATTACCCCAACTAAGATTGATGTAACGGATTATGATTGGTTAAAGAATTTTGAATTATGAAGTATTACCTGATAGTAGGCGAGGCTAGTGGAGATTTGCATGCCAGCAGATTGATGCGCTCGTTGAAAAAAATAGACGAGTTTGCTGAATTCCGTTTCTTCGGTGGTGATTTGATGGCTGCTGAAGGTGGCACTCGCGTCAAGCATTTTAAGGAGTTGGCTTATATGGGTTTTGTGCCTGTACTGCTACATTTGGGTACCATCTTTTCGAACCTGAAGAGATGCAAGGAAGATATTGTGAAATGGAAGCCGGATGTAGTGATACTGGTAGATTATCCGGGATTTAATCTCAAGATAGCTAAGTTCTTGAAAAAGAACACCAATATCCCTGCCTATTATTACATTTCTCCTAAGATATGGGCATGGAAGGAGTGGCGGATCCGCAGCATTAAACGTGATATCGCTGAACTCTTCTCTATCTTGCCATTCGAGGTGCCGTTCTTCGAAAAGAAGCACCGTTATCCTATTCACTATGTGGGTAATCCTACGGCTCAGGAAGTAGGGGAGTTCAGGTCGGGATATCATCAGAGTTTTACGGAGTTCTGTCAGGAGAATAATCTTGACACCTATCGTCCTGTTATCGCTTTGCTGGCAGGAAGCCGTCTGCAGGAAATCAAAGACAATCTGCCGGCGATGATTGAGGTGGCTGAGCGTTTTGAAGATTATCAGATGGTGCTTGCCGGTGCTCCTTCGATAGACGATGCTTACTATGAGAAGTTTATCAAAGGTACACCTGTCAAACTGGTGCGTAACAAGACTTATCCGCTCTTGTCGCATGCTACGGCAGCTCTTGTTACCAGTGGTACTGCAACTTTAGAGACGGCTCTTTTCGATGTGCCTCAGGTGGTATGTTATGAAACGCCTGTACCTCATCTCATCCGTTTCGGTTTCAAGCATATCATCAAAGTGAAGTTTATCTCGCTGGTGAATCTTATCGCCAATAAGGAGATTGTGCCGGAGATGCTTGCCGACCGCTTTACGGTTGATGGTATTGCCAACGAACTTTATCAGATTCTTCCGGGAGAACCTGGCAGGGATAAGATGTTGGCAGAATATCAGGAAGTTCGAACTAAGTTAGGCGATAAGGTTGCGCCGGATGAGGCTGCGGGCATCATGTTTGATCTTCTGGTTAAGCGTAGGGAAATGCTTCTCCGTATGGCTCGTGAGCGTGCTGAAGCTGAAGCCAAAGCTGCAGCTGAGGCTGCAGAACGTGCGCGACAGAAGGCGATAGCTGAAGCCGAGGCTGCTAAGAAACGTGCCGAAGAGGAAGCTTTGGCGGCGCAGAAGCGAGCAGAAAAAGAGGCTGAACTGGCAAGAATAAGAGCAGAAAAAGCCCGACTGGCTGCTGAGGCTAAGGCACGTGAGGCTCAGCAGCGTGTTGCCCAGGCACAGTATGAGGCGCAGGAAGCCCAGAAGGGTGAACGCTTTGAAGAAGAACAGGAAAAAGGTGAAATGTTTTGATAAAAATCAATCTCTTTCAGTTCTGCAGCGGATATCAATCCGCTGCAGAACTGCTGACTAAGGCAGATTTGTATCTGCTACCTATGTAGGAGTATTAGCTATCCTAAAAAAAACAAACCCAAAAATATATATTTAATTTTAAACCCTAAAAAAAATGAAAAAACTAATGACCCTCATTTGTGCCCTCTTTTGTATGGCACAAGTGTATGCAGCAAACCCTGTAAAGCAATGGGGACAGTTGCAGGTAAAAGGTGCGCAGCTTTGCGACCAGAGTGGTAACCCTGTAGTGTTGAGAGGCGTGAGTCTGGGATGGCACAACATCTGGCCTCGGTTCTACAACAAAAATGCGGTGAAATGGCTTGTGCAAGACTGGCATGCCAACATCATCAGAGCAGCCATGGGAATTCAGATAGACGACAACTATCTGGAAAATCCAGACTTTGCTCTAAAATGCATTACCCAGGTGGTAGATGCCGCCATCAAGAATGATACCTACGTGATTATCGACTGGCATGCACACAAGATGCATACAGCCGAGGCTAAGGCCTTCTTCGGAAAGATGGCGCAGAAGTATGGTAAATATCCTCATGTGCTTTACGAACTCTACAATGAACCTGTTGAGGATAAATGGGAAGACTTGAAGGTATACGCTAAAACCATCATCACGGAAATCAGAAAGTATGATCCGGATAATATCATCCTGATGGGCTGTCCGCATTGGGACCAGGATATTGATATCGTAGCAAAGAGCCCTATCGAGGGTGTGGAGAATGTGATGTATACCCTTCATTTCTATGCAGCCACCCATAAAGATTATCTGCGTGATAAACTGGAGGCTGCCGTGAAGAGCGGTTTGCCGGTCTTTGTATCAGAATGTGCTGGTATGGAGGCTTCGGGTAATGGTCCTCTGGCTCCTGATGAGTATCAGAAATGGCTCGATGTAATGGAGAAAAACAAGGTGAGTTGGGTAAACTGGTCGGTTTCGGATAAGGATGAAACCTGTTCCATGCTTTTGCCACGTGCCAAGGCTACCGGCAACTGGACAGATGATCTCATCAAGCCATGGGGCAAGATGGTGAAGCAGGCACTGAAGAAATATAATAGATAACAGCATAGTTTATCGCAAGTACTTTCGTGAGCCAACGAAGCTACTTGTGTTTTTTATGGTGATATGAAAAAAAGAAAGGCAGGGGTTCTTTGAGGAATCCCTGCCTTTCTTTGTGGTATGCTCGGCATGAGCTTAATCTAATGGGTGCAAGTCCCTAACAAGCCCTAA
>ERZ773157.739-NODE-739-length-36815-cov-13.936153_pt1 | contig 36815 bp, 30 predicted proteins | sample MGYA00511480_ERZ773157 | MGnify/ENA primary metagenome ERZ773157 (study PRJEB29015, sample SAMEA2737863) | human gut metagenome | biome: human gut; feature: human-associated habitat; material: faeces | place: China | collected 2012 ... | reverse complement strand
GCAAAGCGGTCACGGCCTCACCGGTGTCCACACCAATACCCGCCATGACGCACATACCCTGCGGCTCGATGAAGATCTTGCCTTCCTCGCATTCCTCACCGCCGATCACATGGCCAAAGGCATCGTAGGCGCGGCGGAACCACCTTCCATCCCAACCGGCAGTCAGCACGGTGTGTTCCATCTCTGCAACCTCGGCACGCACGGCGGCGGCCTCGTCCGCGTGACCGGTGGCATCCAGAATTTCGGCAAAGGCGTTGCCGTACTTGACGTACATACCGGCGATGAACACGCTCTCGGCTACGGGACCCTCGCTCGGGCCGGTGGTCTGGAAGCTCTCGCCAGGCTCCTTGCTGAAGCAGTTCAGGTTCAGACAGTCGTTCCAGTCGGCACGGCCAATCAGCGGCAGACCATGCGGACCCTTGTGGGTGCGCAGGTAGCCAAAGCTGCGGCGCAGATGCTCAAGAAGCGGCTGTGCAAGGCTGTGGTCGTTGTCAAAGTCCACCGATTCGTCCAGAATCGAGTAGTCGCCCGTCTCGCCCAGGTAGGCGTACACGGCGGCAATCAGCCACAGCGGGTCATCGTTGAAGCCGGAGCCGATGTCCATGTTGCCCTTTTTCGTCAGAGGCTGGTACTGGTGGTAGGCGCTGCCGTCGGGGAACTGGGTGGCGGCAATGTCCAGAATGCGCTCCCGCGCGCGGGCGGGGATCAGATGCACAAAGCCGAGCAGATCCTGACAGGAATCGCGGAAGCCCATGCCGCGGCCGGTGCCGCTCTCATAATAGCTGGCAGAGCGGCTCATGTTGAAGGTGACCATGCACTGGTACTGGTTCCAGGTATTGACCATGCGGTCGAGCTTTTCGTCGCTGCTCTTGACCGAGTAGGTGGACAGCAGGTTGTTCCAGTGGTCGTGCAGCCTGGCAAGTGCCGCATCGACCTGCGCATCCGTGGCATAGCGGGTAGCCATCGCCTGGGCGCGGGTCTTATTGATGACGCCGGGCGCGGCCCACTTCTCGTCCTCCGGGTTTTCTATATAGCCCAAAACAAAAATCAGGCTGCGGCTTTCGCCGGGCTGCAGGGTGACATTGACTTGATGCACGCCAACGGGTGCCCAGCCGTGGGCAACAGAGTTTGTGCAACGGCCGTTTTCCACGACCTCGGGATTCGCATTGCTGCGCCATGCGCCTAAAAAGGCGTCCCGGCTCGTGTCAAAGCCGTCAATGGGCGTGTTGACGGTGAACAATGCGTAATGGTTGCGGCGCTCGCGGTACTCGGTCTTGTGGTAGATGGTGCTGCCCTCGACCTCGACTTCGCCGGTAGAGAAATTGCGCTGGAAGTTGGTGGAATCGTCCACAGCGTTCCAGAGGCAGAACTCCAGATAGCTGAATACAGTAAACGATTTCGGTGCATCACTCTCGTTGGTCAGCACCAGACGGTCGATCTCGCAGTTGTCGCCTACCGGCACAAACAGCTCCAGCTTCGCGGTCAGACTGTTCTTTTTGCCGGTAATGATGCTGTACCCGAGGCCGTGGCGGCACTCATAGCTGTCCAGCTCGGTCTGGGTGGGCTGCCAGCCGGGATTCCAGACGGTATCGCCGTCCTTAATATAGTAATACCGGCCGTTAGAGTCCGCAGGTACGTTATTGTAGCGGTAGCGAGTGATACGCCGCAGCTTGGCATCCTTGTAAAAGCTGTACCCACCGGCCGTGTGAGAAACAAGGCTGAAGAATGCCTCGCTGCCCAGATAGTTGATCCACGGCAGCGGCGTGCGCGGCGTGGTGATAACATATTCGCGTGCGGTATCGGAAAAATGACCGAACTTCATAGAGACCCTCTCCTTACTTATGGAAAGCAGATAAAATCGTAAGTTCTAGTCGAAAACGATTAAGCTGTTGCCTTTACAATACCGCGTTTTTCGGATAATTGCAAGGGCTGCGGCTGAATTTAACGATGATTTGGCGATTTTCACAATTTTACAAACCGAAAATTGGCACGAAAATCGAATGCTACCTATTTTATATAAGGGTATTTTCCGGCTGCAGCGCCACAGAAAGCAAATTTGGCTCTAGATCACCGGGCAGAAAAGCGTGAAAAAAGCAAGTCGGAGCGCAAATTATGTTCGTTTTTCAGCGAAACTCCAAACGAAATAGCCAAAACAAGTGCTTTTGCTTTTTGCAAATCGCCAAATTGAAACGAAATGCACAAAAACCTCAAAAAAGGCATTGATTTTATGGTTGACATGTTGTATAGTGAAGATGCGAAAACGATTAAGGAAGATGCAAGGAGGCGATATCATGGCATCCATCAAAGACATCGCAAAGGCATGCGGGGTCTCGGTGGCTACCGTGAGCAAGGCTCTGAACGGTCACAACGATATCAGTCAGGCCACCAAAGAAAAAGTGCGTGAGGCGGCAAGGCAGATCGGCTACATGCCAAACTCTGCAGCGCGGGCTTTAAAAACGAACCGTACCTATAATCTGGGCGTCCTTTTCGTGGACGAGGCACAAAGCGGTCTGACGCATGAATTCTTCGCGGCTGTCCTGGACAGCTTCAAACGCCACGCCGAGGGCAGAGGCTATGATATCACCTTTATCAACCACAACATTGGCCACGGCCACTCCAGCTATTTAGAGCATTGCCGCTACCGCGGCGTTGACGGCGTGATCGCTGCCTGCATCAAGTTCGATGACCCGGAGGTCATTGAGCTGGCCAACAGCAACCTGCCGATCGTCACAGTCGACCATGTCTTTAACAACCGGGCTGCCGTACTTTCCGATAACACCGATGGTGTCCACAAGTTAGTGGATCAGCTTGCCGCGCTGGGGCATGAGCGAATCGCTTATATCCACGGTGAGAATCACAGCGCAGTCACCCAGAAGCGCCTGGTCGGTTTCTACCGTGCCTGCGCCGCCCATGGGATCACGGTGCCGGACGCCTACATCGTGCCGAGCACCTACCGCGATGCGAAAAGCTGCGCCGCTGCGACCCGTCAGCTGCTGGCACTGCCGCAGCGCCCCACGGCGATCCTCTTCCCGGATGACTTCTCCGCCATCGGCGGCATCCAGACCATCCGTGAGGAAGGACTTCTGATTCCGCGGGATATTTCGGTGGCCGGCTATGACGGCAACCTGATCTCGCAGATCATGTCCCCGCAGCTGACCACCTACCGGCAGGACACCGAAGCGCTGGGCCGCGCCGCGGCAGAGCTGCTTATCGAGCAGATAGAATCCCCGCGCACGGCATTGCCGGAGCAGAAGCTGATCTCCGGCAGCCTGCTGAAAGGGCAGTCCGTTGATGTCCCCAATCCATAGGTTCAAACCCGCAAGGATGCGGGTCACAATATCTGATTCATACATGAGTTCTTTTTATTAAAAAGGAGGAAAACACATTATGAAAAAGGCAATGAGTTTATTGACCGCCACTGCAATGGCAGCCACCTTGCTGGCAGGCTGCGGCGGAGGCGCCGCAAGCTCGTCCGCAGCCCCTGCCGCTGATTCGACCTCTACCGAAGCCAGCAGCACAGCCGCAGAGCCTGCTGCCGATGCAGCCGCAGAGGAGGGCAAGGTCCTGAACATCTGGTGCTGGAACGATGAATTCCAGTCCCGCTTCAACGACTATTACCCCGGCGTCAAGGAGATTGCCGCCGACAAGTCCACCACGACGCTGAATAACGGTGTCACCGTAAAGTGGACCATCAACCCCAACGATAACAACAACTACCAGAATAAGCTGGACGAGGCCCTGCTCAAGCAGGACAGCGCCGCTGCCGATGACAAGATCGACATCTTCCTGATCGAGGCAGACTACGCGCTGAAGTATGTGGATTCCGAGTATACGCTGGATGTCAAGAAGGATGTCGGCCTGACCGATGATGACCTCAAGGATCAGTACCAGTACACCAAGGACATCGTTACCGTGGATGGCGTCCAGAAGGGCACCACATGGCAGGCGACCCCGGGCCTGTTTGCCTACCGCCGCTCCATCGCTGAAGATGTGCTGGGCACCGATGACCCGACCGAGGTTCAGGCCGCATTGAGCGATTGGGATAAGTTCAACGATGTGGCTGAGAAGGCCGCTGCCAAGGGCTACAAGATGCTCTCCGGCTACGATGATTCCTACCGCACCTTCTCCAACAATGTTTCCGCCGGTTGGGTGGACGGCACGACCGTCAAGGTCGACCCCAACATTATGAACTGGGTCGATCAGACCAAGACCTACACCGATAACGGCTACAACAACAAGACCAGCCTGTGGAGCGACCAGTGGGCCGCCGATCAGGGCCCTGCCGGCAAGGTTTTCGGCTTCTTCTACTCCACTTGGGGCATCAACTTCACCCTGCTGGGCAACTCTCTGGCCACGCCTGAGTCTGAGGGAGGCAAGCAGGAAGTCGGCAACGGTATCTTCGGCGATTACGCAGTCTGTCAGGGTCCTCAGCCGTATTACTGGGGCGGCACTTGGATCTGCGCAGCAGCCGGCACCGACAACATCCCCACGATCAAGGATGTCATGTACTCTCTGACCTGCGATGCCGACATCATGACCAAGATCACCGAGGATACGCAGGACTACACCAACTGCAAGAGTGCTATGGATTCCATTGCTGCTGACCCGAACTTCGGCTCCGCATTCCTCGGCGGCCAGAACCACATTGCCCTCTTTGCAGAGGTTGCACCTACCATTGATATGTCCAATGCCGGTCCGTACGATCAGGGCTGCAACGAGACCCTCCAGAGCTGCTTCAAGGATTACTTTGACGGCACGGTCGATCTTGAGACCGCGAAGAAGAACTTTGAGGATCAGATCAAGGTCAAGTATCCTGAGCTGAGCAGCGTCGAATGGCCCGCATAAATACCTGCGCGACCTTAAGGCAACACCGCACAATTCCGGCCTGACGGCTAAGCACCGATCCAGCGGCTGCGGCACCTCGCTCGCCGTATCGGCACTTAGAATTATGCGGTATTACCTTGAACAAAACGAACTGAACCGCAAACGCCATGCCAGGGGCGGGGAGAGACGCCCGCCCCTGGTTTTGTTTTTATCAGATTTTGAAAGGCTCTGCCCCCAGCAGGGCAATGCCCACACAGCTAAGGAGGGCGAGACCTATGAAAACAAAAAGCAAGGGCATGAGCTACGCCAAATGGGGCTACATATTTCTGGCGCCGTTCTTTATCACCTTTTTCATCTTCCAGTTCTGGCCGCTGGCAACGACCATCTACTATTCCTTCTTTGAATATTTCCGCAGTGGCTTAAAGATCATCGGTCCCAACTTTGTAGGGCTGAAAAACTATGCCGCTATGATCCGGGAGGTGCCGAAATACTTCAGCAATACCATGATCATGTGGCTGATGGGCTTTATCCCGCAGATTATTGTATCACTGGTGCTGGCAGCGTGGTTTACCGATCTGCGGTTGAAGCTGCGGTTTCAGGGCTTCTTCAAGACGGTCATCTATATGCCTAACCTTATCATGGCATCGGCGTTCGCCATGCTGTTCTTTACCCTGTTCTCAAACGCGGAGACAGGGCCGATCAACTCGATCCTGCTCAGGCTCGGCATCGTGGCCGAGCCGGTGCGCTGGCTTTCCAATGTCTGGACAGCGCGCGGTCTGGTTGGGCTGATGAACTTCCTGATGTGGTTCGGCAATACGACCATCATTCTGATGGCTGCCATCATGGGTGTGGACCCCGGCCTGTATGAGGCCGCCCAACTGGACGGTGCATCCTCGACCACAATGTTCTGGCGCATCACGATCCCGCTGATCCGCCCGCTGCTCGTCTACACGCTGATCACCAGCCTCATCGGCGGCCTGCAGATGTTTGATGTGCCGCAGGTTCTGACCAACGGCAAGGGCGACCCGAACGGATCGACCAACACTATTATCATGTACCTGAACCAGCACCTGTACAGCAAAAACTACGGCACAGCCGGCGCTATCTCGGTGCTGATGTTCCTGCTCTGTGCGGTGCTCTGCGTCATCATCTACTTTACCCTCACGCAGGAGGATGACGGCCTGACCCGTGAGCAGCGCAAGGCTGAGAAAGCCCGCATCAAGGCAGCCAAAGCGGCCGCTAAGCATCACTAAGGAAGGAGCGTGAACAGTATGCCGAACAAGACCCAAACCGCAGCCACCACTACCGCAAAGGCAAGCAAAATTCACGACCCTATGCTGACCCTGCAGCGTGCAGTGGCCTATATCGTGCTGTTTGTCCTCTGCTTTATCTGCCTGTTCTTCTTCTATGTGCTGATTGTCAACGCCACGCACAACAACTTTACCATCCAGCAGGGGTTTGACCCGCTGCCCCGCGGCAGCTTTGGCGTCAACTTCTTCAACACCACCCATGATGCCAATGTACCAATCCTGACCGGTCTGCGCAACAGCCTGATCGTGTCGGCTGCCTGCGCGGCGCTGTCGGTCTATTTCAGCGCACTGACGGCCTACGCCATCTATGCGTATGACTTCAAGCTGCGCAAGCTGGCATTCACCGTTATTCTGCTCATCATGACGATGCCGACTCAGGTTTCGGCACTGGGCTTTTTGAACCTGATGGACAAGATGAAGCTGACCAATACCCTTTGGCCGCTGATTTTGCCGAGCATCGCCGCGCCGACGGTGTTCTTCTTCATGAAGCAGTATATGGATTCGAGCCTGCCGCGCGACATTATTGACGCGGCGCGCATTGACGGCTCGGGGGAGTTCCATACCTTTAACACAGTCATTCTGCCTATCCTGAAGCCCGCCATGGCGGTGCAGGCGATATTCAGCTTTGTGGGCGCGTGGAACAACTACTTTATCCCGGCGCTGATCATCAACGATGCCAAGTGGAAAACGGTGCCCATTCTGGTTGCACAGCTGCGCAGCGCGGACTTTTTGAAGTTCGATATGGGTAAGGTATATATGATGATCACCATTGCGATTCTGCCCGTTATGATCGTCTATCTGCTCCTCTCAAAATATATTGTGCGGGGCGTTGCATTGGGCAGCGTGAAAGGGTAAAATTACACTTACGGAGGTGCAGTGCGCTTGCGCTGCACCTTTTTAGGTGTTTGTGCGGAAAAAGCAAAAGAAAGAATACGGAGGAATCCACGATGTCATTTCAGGAAAATTTCGTCTGGGGCGCGGCGACCGCAGCCTATCAGGTCGAGGGCGCAGTGCAGGAGGATGGCAGGGGACTGTCCATCTGGGATACCTTCAGCCATATGCCGGGCAAAACAAGGAACGGCGATACCGGGGACATCGCCTGCGACAGCTACCATCGCTGGGCAGAGGATATTGCACTGCTGAAAGAGATGCATCTGAAGGCGTACCGGTTCTCGATTGCCTGGCCGCGCATCTTCCCAGAGGGCACAGGAGTAATCAACCCGGCGGGCCTTGCATGGTATGACCGGCTGGTCGATGCACTGCTTGCGGCAGGAATCGAGCCCTATGTCACGCTCTACCACTGGGATCTGCCGCAGGCCCTGCAGGACAAGGGCGGCTGGCTGAATGCTGATACGGCAAAAGCCTTTGCCGGGTATGCCGCCGCGGTCACCGCACACTTTAAGGGACGGGTGCGGTACTATTTTACCCTCAATGAGCCGCAGTGCAGCGTGGGGCTGGGCTACAGCAGCGGTGTACACGCACCAGGCTTCCGTCTGGATGACGGCTCGGTGTTTACGGCCTGGCACAATACGATCTACGCCCACTGCCTTGCGGCCGATGCGATCCGCAGGGCTGACCCCGATGCCCGGGTCGGCATGGCCCCAACAGGGCGCATCTGCACCCCGGCAACAGATGACCCTGTCGATATTGCGGCGGCCCGCGAGGCAACCTTTGCGCTAGCGGACGGAGACTGGACCTTCACCTATACCCCGGCACTTGACCCGCTGTGCGGGCGCGGCTGGCCTGTGATCGCGGGCGGTCAGGCCCAGCGTGTGGCGGACGCCATCCCGCAGGAGCAGCTGGACGCTCTGCCGCTGGGCAGGCTGGACTTCATCGGGATGAACATCTACAACTCCGTCATGGTGCGCGCCGGCAAAAACGGAAAGCCGGAATTCTGCCCCCGAGCCGCAGGGCACCCGCGCACAGCCATCGGCTGGCCCGTCACCCCGGAGTCGATGGAGTGGGGGACACGCTTTGTCTGGGAGCGGTACGGTCTGCCCATCTACATTACCGAGAACGGCATTTCCTGCACTGACAGCATCCATCTGGATGGCAAGGTGCATGACCCGGCGCGTATCGACTTCATCCACCGCTATCTTTTGTCGCTGCGCCGCGCGATTGACGGCGGCGTGGATGTGCGCGGCTATTTTCACTGGTCGCTGCTGGATAATTTTGAATGGAGCGAGGGCTATAACGAGCGCTTTGGCCTGATCTATCTCGATTACGCAACCGGCAAACGAACCCCCAAGGACAGCGCTGTCTGGTACGCCAACGTAGCCGAAACGAACGGAAAGAACCTGTGAAAAGGCACGGCAGCACCCCTTGCTGGGAAGTTGTTCCCTCTGGCAGCTCCGGTGCTATATCTTGGCTTCTGATTCGCATCAGCCCATCGTCCGCTTCCGCTTTTTTGGGAATGATATAAAAAGCATGAAAACATCAAGCCTGTCGAATTGCTCCGACAGGCTTGATGCTTTTTATTCCTTCGATTTTTTATATTCCGTCCCCCAAATCTCCATTGCATCCATAATGGGACGCATGGATTCGCCTAAGTCGGAGAGGGCGTATTCCACCCTCGGCGGTACTTCGGGATAGACGGTACGGGTAATGATACCATCGGCTTCCATCGAGCGCAGGCTGTCCGTCAGCACCTTTTGGCTGATCCCTTCCAGGTCCTTTTTCAGCTCATTGAAGCGCCACGGGCGCTGAAGCAGATTCCGCATGATGAGCAGCTTCCATTTGCTGCCGATCATCTGGACGGTGGTGGCTACCGGGCAGGCAGGAAGTTCTTCTTTGGTCAGCATATACAACACCTCTTTTTGAATGTTACACTCATAGTGTAGTGCAGCACGCTTGAAATTGCAAGAGAAAATCCCAGCCCGCCAAAGGTTACAAAAAGGTGCCTATGTAATAAAATTGTGCGTACTTGTGCCCGAAATATGTTTCAAGTACAATAAAGGCACAGGAGGGCGAAACGCCCACTGAATATTATTGGGAGGTAAACAACCATGGCTCTTTCTGATCTCTTTGGCTGGAACAAGAAGGCGGCTTCCGCCCCTGCTACGGCTTGCGGTGCTGCCGACAAGCCCGCTGAGAAGCCCGCTGCTTGCGGTTCTGCCTGCGGCGCTGCCGACAAGCCCGCCGAGAAGCCCGCCGCCTGCGGTTCTGCCTGTGGCGCCGGCGACAAGCAGTAAGGTGTAAGGAATACACCCCAAGAAAACCTTGGGGCGTATTTCCGAGAGGGCAACGGCTGTTTCACTTTCGGAAATGCGTCCCACCACAACAAGGAGGATCCCATGAAACAGTATTTTTCTTTCCAGTGGCATATCACGGATGAATGCGACCAGCGGTGCAAGCACTGCTACATTTTCTCCGAGAACTGCAATAAAAAGTTGGATGCAATGTCCTGGCAGCAAATGCAGGACACCTTTTATAACTGCCTGGACTTCTGTGCGTTCTATGACCGCCTGCCGTATTTTTACATTACTGGCGGCGACCCGATTTTGCACCCGGACTTCTGGAAGCTGCTGGGGCTGATGAAGCAGCACAGTGTTCCGTTCACCATCCTCGGCAATCCGTTCCACCTGACCGACGAGGTTTGCCGCCGCTTAAAAGAATACGGCTGTGAAAAATATCAGCTTTCTATTGACGGCTTGTGTGAAACCCACGACTGGTTCCGCAAGCCCGGCAGCTTTGACATTACGCTGGAAAAAATCGGCTGCATCAATCGGGCGGGCATCCGCTCCGTGGTGATGACCACCGTTTCCGGCACGAACATTGACGAGGTTCCCGGCATCATCGACGCGGTTGTGGCAGCGGGTGCGAACGTCTTTGCGTTCGCCCGTTACTGCCCCACCAGCGAGGAAAAGGATGTCGGCATCGAGCCGTTGCGTTACCGCAAGCTGCTCGCTGACTGCGACAAAAAATTCAAGGAATATGAAGCCGCCGGCTGCCAGACCTACTTTAACAAAAAAGACCACCTGTGGACGCTGTACGGGTACGAAACCGGGGCGTTCAAAATTCCCGAAGCCGTGGAGGACGGTATGATCTACGGCGGCTGCAACTGCGGCAACTGCCACCTGACGATCCTTCCCACCGGGGATGTGTACGCCTGCCGCCGGGTACAGAACAGCAAGGTTGCCAATGTGTTCACCGATCGGCTGGCGGATGTCTGGGTGTGCCAGATGGAACAGTACCGTGACTATACAAAGTTTGAGAAGTGCAGGAAATGCGAGCTGCTGGCGTTCTGCCGGGGCTGCCCCGCCGTGGCAAGCGGCAAGGACGGAAACTTCTATGCCGCAGACCCGCAATGCTGGAAGGAAGTAAAGAACGATGCCTGATATTTTTGAAACCATCATGCACCGCCGTTCTATCCGGCGGTTTGAGCCGAAGCAAATTGAAGAAACCGCCTTACAGCAGATTTTGCAGGCCGGGCTATATGCGCCCTGCGCGGGCGGACGGCAGGGTGTGATCTTCGCCGTCTGTCAGGACAAAGAGGTCAATGAGCGGCTTGGCAAGATCAAGCGGGCAAACTCCAACCCCCGCATGGCAACGGCAACGAGCTTTGTTTCCCGTGAGCAGCCCAGCATTGCAGATGACCCCAAGCTGACAAATGCTTTTTATGATGCCCCCACCGTGATCACCCTGTTCGCACCGAAGAATTTCCTGTTCTCCGTGGACGACTGCGCGGTTGCCGCAGAAAATATGATGCTGGCGGCGGATGCTCTGGGTATCGGCTCCTGCTATATCGGTCAGGGCTGGCCTGCCTTTGCCGACCCCTGCGGGCAGGAGATTTTGCGGCAGTGGAATATACCTGCCGACCACTACGCCGTCATGCAGTTGCTTTTGGGCTACGCCAAAGAGGGCGACAAACACCCCACCCCGAAGCCGAGAAAAGAGGGGCGCGTGATCCGGATGGGAGGTGCTGCGAAATGAACGCACAAATCTGTTTGGAAAAATTGAAGCTCTGCGGAGTGCTGTCCTTTGCCACCGTAGATAAAAACGGCGCACCGCAAATTCGCTGCATCAGCGCCATTCACTATGAGCCGGATTCCTTGTATTTCTTCACGGCAAGGGGCAAGGCGTTTTGTGACGAGCTGCTGACCGATGGACGGGTACAGATTCTCGCTTATACCCGGTTCAAGGAAATGATCCGTCTGTCCGGCAAGGCGGTACCTGCGCAAAATCAGGAGGAAAAGATTCATACGATATTCGCTGAACAGCCCTATCTTGCAAATGTATACCCCGGTGAAACCCGGAATATCGGCATCATTTTTGAGCTTCGGGATTTCACCATCGAATACTTCAATTTGGGAGTGAAGCCCATCTTCCGTGAGAGCTATGCGGTTGGGCAGGCGGAAACCGAGAAAAAAGGCTATCGAATCACCGATGCCTGCATCGGCTGCGGCACCTGCCTGAACCACTGCCCGCAGAGGTGCATTGTTCCCGGCGGGTCATACACCATCCAGCCGGAGAATTGTCTGCATTGCGGGGCGTGCTATGAAAACTGCCCGGTAAAAGCGGTGGAAAAGCTATGACCCAGGCGCAGCGGCGGTTGCTTCTCATTCAGTCGCTTTTGAAGGAAAACCCGGCATATCGGGATTTGGGTATTCCGGCAGAACCGGAGAGCCAGCGTCAGCTTTTGCGGGGGCTGTTGAATCTTCGTGCGCCACAACACGCAGATGCAGATTTTTTGCAAATGCAGGACGCCTATCTGCAAGGTGAAACCGCAGCAAAGGTCATCACGGACATTGCCGACCTGACACCCATTCAGCCGGGGCTGTATCTCTGGCAGGGGGACATTACCACGCTAAAATGCGATGCCATCGTCAATGCTGCCAATAGCGGCATGACCGGCTGCTATATTCCGAACCATCGCTGTATTGATAACGCCATTCATACCTTTGCGGGTGTAGAACTGCGGCTTGCCTGTGCGGAATTGATGCAGCAGGGGTATCCGGAACCGACCGGGCGGGCAAAAATCACCCCGGCGTTCAATCTGCCCTGTAAGTATGTCCTGCATACGGTCGGTCCGATTATCGACGCGCGCGTGACCAAAGCAGACAAAGAACTGCTGGCTTCTTGCTACCGCTCCTGCTTGGAGTTGGCAGCAGAAAACGGCTTGGAAAGCGTGGCGTTCTGCTGCATTTCCACGGGGGAGTTTCACTTCCCCAACGAGCAGGCGGCGCAGATCGCTGTGGAAACCGTCAAAGAATTTCTCAAAACACAAACCAGTGTCAAAAAGGTGATTTTCAATGTTTTCAAGGATTTGGACAAAGCTATCTACGAAAAGCTGCTCGGAGCCGCTTGAGCGGCTGCAAACAGCTTTGCGGGACTGTGATGCCGTGGTCATCGGTGCCGGAGCGGGTCTTTCCACCTCTGCCGGATTCGTTTACACCGACGAGCGGTTTAAAAAATACTTTTCCGACTTTGCGGAAAAGTACGATATCAAGGATATGTATTCCGGCGGCTTTTATCCGTTTGCCACACCGGAAGAGCATTGGGCCTATTGGAGCCGGTATATTTACATCAACCGCTATATGGATGCCCCCAAACCGGTCTATGATGACATCTTAAAGCTGGTACAGAATAGGGATTATTTCGTTATTACGACCAACGTGGACCACTGCTTTCAAAAGGCTGGCTTTGACAAAAAGCGGCTGTTCTACACACAGGGCGATTACGGTCTGTTCCAGTGCAGTGAGCCGTGCTGTCAGGAAACTTTTGATAACGAATCGGTCATTCGGCAGATGATAGAGCGGCAGGAGGATATGAAAATCCTGACCGAGCTGCTCCCCGTCTGCCCCCACTGCGGCAAACCTTTGACCATGAACCTGCGCAGCGATGATAAATTTGTGAAAGACGAGGGCTGGCACCGGGCAGCGGAGCGGTATGAGAATTTTCTCCGTACCCGTGCAGGCGGGAAAATCCTCTTTCTGGAGTTGGGCGTTGGCTATAATACCCCGGTCATCATCAAGTACCCCTTCTGGCAGATGACAGCCAAGACCCCGAACGCCGCCTACGTCTGCATCAACCAAGGGCAGGCGGTTTGCCCGCAGGAAATTGAGCAGCAGTCCGTCTGCATCAATGCAGATATTGGACAGGTTTTGCAAAGCCTGTCTGATGCCGCAATCGAGTAGGAGGCTTTCGTAAATAGAAAGCCGACCTCTCTCACCACCGTGCCTATGCGAACCACTATAAACAGGCCTAGAAATGAGAAACCGGCAAAAAGGCAGTACACCGATGTGGCAGAGGATAGGCTGCTGAAGTGATTCTGAAACCCAAAATAACATCAAACCAAAAAGCGCATTGCAAAAGTACATTGCAATGCGCTTTTTAAGTACGCCCGAAGGGATTCGAAGCTCCGGCACCTCGCGTCGTAGGCCAGTGCTCTATCCAGCTGAGCTACGGACGCTTATATATGAAAAACGCCGTTCTGACGTATTTCAATCTTGTAAAGTAGTCAATTCCCAATAGTGGTCAATTCGTGGTCTGACTACCGTTGACCACCGCGTTTTTGCAAGTGCAAACAACGCTGTATCGCACAGAAACGAACCCAAAACCTACCTTGTCGCAGTAGTCGGAGAACTACGACACGGCGCGTAATATGATGATACACTGCGATTTTTTGTTGGTTCTGCACTGCTACGGCACACCTATCACAAACAATATAAAACAATGTGTCAACGATAAAAACTGACCACCGGCAGCAAAAATCACTGCTAGTGGTCAGTTGGTGGTCAATCTTCGAAATTCATATTTTCTAATTGTACAGGCTGATTCTGCCCGGCGTAAATCACGTCTGTGATATGAACACAGAGATTTGATTCATCTATCCAGAAGTAAATATAATAGGTTTTGCTTACCAAGCGGTGAATGCCCAGACTGCGCCATGGTTCTTCCGGTGTAAGATGAACACGGTGAGGGAACATATCCAATGAATTGATGGCCTTTTGCAATGTTCGCAGCAATTTTACCGCAGTTTGTGGTTCCATCAAGTCAACCGCAATATAGTGGCTGATTTCGCGCAGAGATTGCTCTGCACGTACAGTGACTTTGACCTTATACTACTTTTCCATTCTGAATCTCACCAATTAAGCGGTCAAATACTTCATCGGAAGGTGCCGCTTGATTCTGCTTGGCCTGAGCATAACCGGCAGACATTCGTGCATTGAATTCGGCATCGTTCATTTCACTTCGGGATTTGGGCCGCGCTGCAGGAACGGAGGGACGAAACGGCAGTCCGTTCCAAAGGACAATTTGCCTATATAAGATATTGATTGCAGTGGAAACGGGAATTCCTAAATCGGAGAGGATGGTTTCAGCCTGTTCTTTGACTTCCGGCTCAACCCGCGCAGTAACATTAGAAGTTTTAGTTGCCATGCAAAGCACCACCTTTCTAAGTTTCAGTATAGCACATTGTATTACATATTGCAATACAAATGCGTGGCAGCTTGGCTTTATTTGCTGCCCAGAGAAATCGGCTGTTTTTTTGTGGAAAAATATCCCGGAACCATGGGTTACAGCGCTTCAAAACGGATTTGCAGCAAATCCGCAGGGCCTTCGCCGTGGCAGGTCAGATAGAGCGCCGCTGTGCCGGACAGCGTGTAGTAGAGGTAATAGCGGCGTCCTTGACCTGCACCACATCGGGCGCGTACAAACCAGTAACACCGGGGCGGGTGTGGGGGTCCTGTTCGGCGGAGTACATAACGCCCTCATACCGCCAGTCGCTTAGATCGTCAAGTGGGGCAGACCAGCCGACATAGTCGCCTTTAGAGCAGTAGCGATCGCCGCCCTCGGTATCGTGGGAGCCGAACAGATAGATACGGTCCCCAAAGATATGCGGCTCGCCGTCGGGGGTGTACTCCCACAGGGGAAGAAACGGGTTCATCGCTTGTTTTTTTTATGGGGATTTTTCCTTACTTGTAACAAAGCTGCAGCCTGGGGCTTATCAATCGGCGGCGTAGCTGCCCAGGAAGGCAAGGCTCGGCTTCGGGTGGCGGGTCTGGCCGTTGGCACGGTCAACGGCAATCAGGCCGAACGTCATCGAAAAGCCCTTCTGCCACTCAAAGTTGTCAAGCAGGCTCCAATGCAGATAGCCCTTGATGGGCAGGCCCTCGGCAAGGCAATCCTGCACACCGGCCAGCGCCTGCCGGATAAACTCCACGCGGCGGGTATCGTCGCCGGTGCCGATGCCGTTCTCGGTAATCAGCAAATCACCGTGGAAATCCTTGGCCACGGCGCGCAGCACGTTGGCCAGCGCCTGCGGGTAAAACTCATAGCCCATCTGGGTAAGCTCCGCGCCCTCCGGCATAGGCAGCTGGCCATCGGGGCCAATGCGGGTGCGGGTGTAGTTCTGCACGCCCAGAAAATCATCGTTCTGGATGTAGGGCAGATAGTGGGTAAATTCCTCGGCCCACTCCTTGGCGGCCAGTGCCTCACAGCCCGGCTCCGGCTGTAAATCGTGCAGGCTCAGGGTCAGGCCGACCTTCAATTCGGGGCAAATCGCCTTGATGGCATCCCGCGCCGCGGCGTGGGCGCGCATAATGAGCAAATCGCCCTCCGGTGTGCGCTGCGTCTGGAAGGTCTGCGGGTTCTCGGTGCCGAAAAGCGCCAGTGATTCCGCGGCGGCTGCCTTGCGGTTTTCCAGCATCTTCTGCAAATTCATACCCATCTGCACGCTGCTTTCGGCCTGCCCGGCGGCTGCTCTGGCCGCGGCGGCCTTCTGCATCTGCATCATGTAGCGCTTCGAGATGGCGGCAATCTGCAGACCCATATTGGCCTCGTTGATGGTGCAGATATAGTGCAGCTCATCGCCGAGAGCCTCCACAACCTTGACGGCATAGCGCTTGAAATAGTCAACCGTGCTTTCGGCCTCCCAGCCGCCGCGCTCAATCAGCCATTTGGGGCTGGAAAAATGGTGCAGCGTTACCACCGGCTCAACACCGTGCTCGCGGCAGCAGCGGATTACCTTGCGGTAATGCTCCAACTCGGACTCGTCAAAGCAGCCCTCCTGCGGCTCCACGCGCGCCCACTCGATAGAAAAACGGTAGGCATTCAGCCCGGCCCCGGCCAGCAGAGCAATGTCCTCCTCATAGCGGTGGTAGTGGTCTACGGCATCATTGCTCGGCTCGGCAAAGCTGGAATGTTCCATCTGCTCCTGTGCCCACAGGTCGCTGTAGCGGTTGTTGCCCTCCACCTGATGCGCCGCCGTGGACGCACCCAGTAAAAACTCCTTGGGAAATTTCATAGTGTTGTCTCCTTGTGTTTGTGTTACATCCATCATAAAGTGCGGAAATGCAAAGAAAATACTATGGCGTTTGTTTGGTCTGTCAGCTGAGTCGATTGAGCTTTGTCAATAGCTGCGCAAACAGTGCCTCGCCGCCCGGCATCATGCCTTTTAAATCGTTGAAGCTCTTGTTGGCAAGGAACGCGGCGGCAGGGCCGTCAAGCATACCCGGCAGGGCAGCGGAAAGCACCGCTTTGGCGTCGGCGTCTGCCAGCATGGTGCGCAGCGGTGTGTCCATCGTAAAGCGCTGCGGGGTTAAATCGGTTTCAGTGGCGTAGGAATACTGATAGCTGCCGCTGCCCAGCGTGATGGAGCCTTCCTGCTCCGGCAGGAAAAGCTGTGCGGTGGTGTTGGCAGGGATTTCCACCTCCACGGTGATGAGATGGTTCAGGCACTGCCACGCAAGGCGCACCCTGCCGTAGGGGGTGATGCGCAGGGCGCAAGCCTGCGTGATGCCATGAATCAGCTGCGGTTGCAGCGTAATGGCGCGGTAGCCCGGTTCAGCCGGGCGGATACCCACCAGCTGCTCCAGCAACCAGTCACCCACAGCGCCAAAGGCATAGTGGTTAAAGCTGTTCATGCCGCTTTCGTCAAAGCTGCCGTCGGGGCGAACGCTGTCCCAGCGCTCCCACATGGTAGTTGCGCCGCAGCGCACCTCATACAGCCAACCGGGGAAATCCTCGTTCAGCAGCAGCTTTCCGGCAAGGTCATTGCGGCCGATTTTAGAAAGCGCGTCCATCAGAATCGGCGTGCCGATAAAGCCGGTTGTCAGGTGCCCCTGATGCTTGTCCAGATTCTGTACAAGGCTTTGGGCAATGCGGTCGCGGTGCTCCGACCCGGCAAGGTCAAACAGAAGAATCAGCGCCAGCGCGGTCTGAGTTTCGCCCACCACGCGCCCGGTTGCGGTGATGTACTCCTGCTGGAAGCCGCTGCAGATTGCGCGGTGCAGCGCGGTATATTCGTCTGCCTCCTGTGCTTTGCCCAGCACGGCCGCCGCCTTGGCAAGCAGCTGGGTACAATGTGCGTAGTAGGCGCTGGCAATCAGGTAGGCATCGGTGCTGCCACGGTTGCCGCGGCCCTCCTCGCGGTCAAGGGCCAGCCAGTCGCCGTGCTGAAAGCCGCACTGCCGCAGATGGTCGGGCGTTTCCTGACGGCGCATATATTCTACCCACGCTTTCATGCTGGGGTATTGCCGTTCCAGAATATCCCGTTCGCCGTAAAGCTCGTAGAGCGTCCACGGAATGGTGACGGCGGCGTCACACCAGACGGCAGCGCCGCCGCTGCCCTGTCCGTTCACGTTCGGCACGATGTGCGGCACACCGCCGTCCGCGGCTTGTCCAATGGCAAGGTCGGCCAGCCACTTGCGGAAAAAGCGGTAGACGTCCTCATTCTGCGCGGCGGTGCGGCAGAAAACAGCAGCGTCACCGGTCCAGCCCAGCCGTTCATCGCGCTGCGGGCAGTCGGTAGGCACATCGACAAAGTTGGAGCGCTGGCCCCACACGATGTTCGCCCACAGGCGGTTGACCAGCGGGGAGGAGCAGGAAAATTGCGCGGTGGCGGCAGCGTCCGTACCCAGCACCAGCGCGGTGAAGGCGTCAAGCGGCGGGTTGCCGCCCATGCCTGCAATCGAGACATAGCGGAAGCCGTGGTAGGTGAAGCGGGGGACAAACGTATCCTTGCCGCCGCTGCACACAAAGGTATCGGTGGCCTTGGCGGTGCGCAGGTTGGCAGTATACAGGCTGCCGTCCGGCGTCAGGGCCTCAGCAAAGCGCAGGGTGATTTCCTGCCCGGGAGAACCCTGCCAGTCCAGCCGGACAACACCGGCCATATTCTGGCCGAAATCCAGAATCGGCGTGCCGTCCGGCGTATGCAGCAGCTGCACAGGGGCGCGGCGCTCGAGCACGCGCACCGGCTCGCATTGCTGGGGAACCAGCGCCGGGGCATGGGCGTTCAGATCTTCTGCAAGGACAACCGGCTGCGGTGCAGTTGGCACAGCGGTGCGGTCGATGCGCTCACCGTGGTAGAACTCCGCCTCGCGGTGCTGCCCAAGGTACCACTGCCAGCGCGCATCGGTGGCAACCGTGACGCGGTGGCTGTCCATGCAGGTGAGAGAAAGCTCGGCAAAGATGGCCGTCTGCTTGCCGTACACCTGCCGCGTTCCGTTCAGATAACCGGCATACCAGCCGTTTGCGGTGGTGATTTCCAGCGTGTTTTCCGGCTGAATCAGCGCCGTGACGTCATATACCTGATATTGCAAGCGGCTTGCGTACTCGGTCCAGCCGGGAGCAAACCAGTCCTGCGAGACCTCCTGCCCGTTCAGCCGCACGGTATAGATGCCGCAAGCGGAAAGATACAGCCTTGCCTTCTGCACAGGCTCGGCAGAAAAATGTCGCACAAAAACAGGACATTCGCTGTGATTTTCCGCCAGGGTGTGGGTAATCCACTGCGCGGTGAGAAAGCGCGGCGCAAACAGTGCCGTGGAAAATTCGGCCTTGCCCTGCGCGGACTCGCCGTGGTTATCACAGACAGTCAGCTCCAGTGTGTAGTGGCATTCCTCGTTCAGCGGCGGGCCAGCATAGCGGACGGCGGCACTCTCACTGTCTGTGATGCGCCCGCTGTCCCAAAAGGGCATCAGGCCGTCCCTGATACAAATCCGGTAAGCGGTCTGGTGTACGTTCTGGCGGTCACTTTCGAGCTGCCAGCCCAGATACGGCGTCGGCTCACTCAATGCGGCAGGGTTCTCCTGCCGGTCAATCAGAATTTTGGAAACCTTCAGCATAGCTTTCCTCCTGTTTATTCCCCGGCGCACGCCGCATCCAGTGCGTGCAGCACCTCCGGCGGCAGGGCCTGGCCGCCCATCGAAAGCAGCTTCTTCAGGCTCATGCTCTTCATCTGGGCCAGCATCGGGCTTTCCAGCATCGGTCCCAGCACCTTTGCCAGCACGGCGCGGGCTTTCTCGTTTTCCAGCAGGGTGCCCAGCGGCAGGTCGGCGGCACTGGGGGCAGCCTCATGCACAGGCATAGACTGCGCAGCAACAGGGGTGAAGCCGATGCCCAGCTCGGCCACCAGATCGCCCAGCGTCACGCGCAGCAGCGCACCCTTGGCACCGCCCTCGCTGCGGATAATTGCCATAGCGGCACCGTCATACAGCGGGCAAATCGGCCCGGCAAAAGGGAGCAGGCGGTCGGGCTTGGGGTCGGCGGTGCCCAGCGCGGCCAGTGTGCCGCCGCCCAGCAGCTCCACCTTGATTTCGCGCTGGTCGGCAAGAACCGGGTTTCCGGCGGCGTCAACGCACTGAATCTGCACAAAGCAGAGGTCTTTTCCGTCCGCGGCGATGGCGGGGCGGTCGGCCGTCAGGCGCAAAGCGGCGGTTTCGCTTGCGGTTGCCAGCGTGTCGCGGCCCGTTTCAACGCTGTTTTTGTAGCTGACGGCCTCCAGCGTACCCGGCTCATAGGCAAAGCGGAACACCGCAAGGTACTCCTGCGCTTCGGTGCAGGGCTTGCGACCGAGGGAACGGCCGTTCAGCAGCAGCTCTACCTCGTCGGCGTCGGCGTAGATATTGACTTCCACGTCCTGCCCCTCGCAGCCGGGGAAGGTGTAGTTGCGCTGCACCGGCAGCCACGCCCACGAAAGCCGTGCCAGATGCTTGTCAACCAGCTCGGGCGGCAGGCAGAAGATATGCGGTGCGTCGTTGCCCCAGATTACATCGCGGTAATAGCTCTGCGGGCGCTTGCGGCCCAGCAGGTCAAAGTCGCCGCAGTTGGCGGTCAGCCACGGCCATGCGGGCTGACTGGGGCGCGGCTCGGCGCTGACCTCCCAGCGGCCCACGCCGACCTCACCGATGTAATCCCATGCCGTCCAGACAAAATCGCCGATGACATTGACATTGTCACGCGCGCCCTGCCAGCTCAGCAGTGCGGCGCGGGGGTAGCTCTCGGAGCCGTAAATCACGCGGTCGGGGTACTTTTCGGCATCGTAGGCGTAGCGCGCCACCTTATAGTTGTAGCCTGCCACGTCCAGTGGCGCAAAGTAGGGCGCGGTGCCCGGGCCCCAGATGTCGCGCCCCTCGGCAAAGGTGTCGTAGGCCATATTCAGCGCCTGGTTGCCGGTGGTACCGCCTGCGGGGCGGTTGCCGTATTCCGAGAAGAGCGCGCAGGCCGTGGCCGATACCGGGCGGCTTGCGTCCAGCGAACGCACCTTGTCGGCAAGACGCTTTGCCCATGCAAAGCCGTCCGCCGTGCCGTCGCGCTCCTCCACTTCGTTGCCGGTGCTCCACATCACAATGCAGGGGTGGTTGTAGTCGCGGGTAATCATATCCTCAAGGTCTTTTTCCCAGCACTGCTCAAAGGTGACGTGCAGGCCAAAGCTGGTGCGGCCCATGACCCACTCGTCAAAAGCCTCCTCCACAACCAGCATACCCAGCTCATCGCAGGCGTCCAGGAACGCCGGGCCAAAGGGGTTGTGCGCGGCGCGGATGGCATCAAAGCCGCTCTCCTTCATCAGGCGGATCCGGCGGCGCTCGGCGGCGGCATGGTCAGCCGCACCGAGAATGCCCAAGTCATGGTGGATGCAGCCGCCCTTCATCGTGCGGGGCTGGCCGTTCAGCAGCAGGCCGGTCTTGCTGCTTACCTGAATCGTGCGGATGCCAATGCGCTGCTCTGCCGTGTCGGCGGTGCCGTTGGCGGTGACGTTCACGCGCAGGGTGTAGAGGGCGGGCGTTTCCGGCGTCCACGGCGTAATGCCGTTGGCGGCAAGCTGCACCGTTCCAAGGCCCTCTGCCGTAGCCAGCACCTGCCCCTCTGCGTCCGCCAGCTCATAGGTTACGCTGTCCGCCGTGCCGGTCAGTGCGGTGCTGACCTCTACCACAGCGCTGCTGCCGTCCAGCGCGGCGGTAACAGCGCGGATACCGTGCGGCGCGGCGCTGACGGCGCTTGCCATGTGCAGCCACACGCTGCGGTAGATGCCGCAGCCCACATACCAGCGGGAGTTGGGCTTGGTGCGGTTGTCGGTGTAGACGGTGATTTCATTATCGCCCGCCTGCAGCAGCTTTGTCACCTCCACCCAGAAGCCGGTATAGGGGTTGTTGTGCTTGGCAATCGGCTTTTTGTTCAGCCAGACCTCGGTAATGCCGGCAATGCCTTCAAATTCCAGCCAGAAGCGCTGGCCGATGATTTCCGGTTCCACGGTAAAGCTCTTGCGGTAGTAAAGACCGGCGCAGGCCATAAAGCCCTCATCCAGCCCGGTCGCTGCCTCGGGTGAGCGTGCTTTTTCCACGGCGTAGTCATGGGGCAGGCTTGTTTTTTTCCAGCCCTGCAGCATACCCACCATCAGGGGGTTCTGCAGGCTGCTTTCAAGATATTCCCAGTTCTGGTTCAGGTCAAATCGTTGCATAATGTTCTCCTTTGCAGTGAGGTTCTTGTGGGTGTGCTATTTGCTTGTCTCTATCATACAGAGCTTTGCCCGGGTAAAACAGTAATAGATTTGCCTTGAAAGTCAAAAATTCGCCTTGTTGGGAAAACAAGACGAATTTTTTACATTTGTGACTATTTTATTGTTGTTCAGGACTGGGCAATGGGCGCTATAATGCAGACAGAAGCTCTTACTGCTTCTGGCGATATTCCAACGGCGAGCAGCCGACCACCTCGTGAAAGACCTTGCCGAAGTAGCTGCGGGAGCAGAAATGCAGCCTGTCGGCAATCTCCTGCAGGGAAAGCCCGGTGGTGGTCAGCAGCAGCTTGGCGCGCTCAATGCGTACATATTTGATATAGTTTGTCAGGCTGGTGTGCATCTCCCGCTTGAATTTCTTTGTCAGGTAGTATTCGGCGTAGCCAAAGCGCTTGGCCAGCTGGTCGATGGGAATTTCCTCCTCAGCGTGCAGCTCAATATACGCGCAGCAGTCCTGTATCTGCTTGGACACCTCCGGGTTGGTGCGGCAGCGGTGTACCCGGTGTACAAAATCCGCGTACATCGTGTTGGAAAGCTCGCCCAGCTCCGTGCTGTCCTTGGCGTCGGCTACACGCTGAATGTAGGCATCGCCCAGCGTATAGCCTTCCTCGGGGGAAAGGCCGCCTTCAATGGCAGCACGGCAGCACAGGGAGGTAAATACAATCACCGAGATCCGCGCCTGCCCCAGAATTTCGTTGGTGTCAACCTTGACGCCGTTGCTGACGCTGTTGGCCTGATTGACCACAAGGGCGTAGTTCAGATCGCCCTCGCGCACCATGCGCAGCAGCGCCTGCTCGGTTGTCCAGACCTTATGGCGGTCGCGTGTGGAAAGCTGCTCCTCCACATCAACGGTTCCGTAATCCTCATCTGTAATGTTGTATATGTCAAAGGTATTTTTCTGCACACCGGTCACGCAGTAATTCAGCGTGATGGCATAGTGGTTCATGATGTTCGTGGCAAGGGTCGGCAATGCTTTCAGAGCCTTTTCAATCTGCATGGTGGTCTCCACACTGAGATTCAGATTCTGCAGCTGCCGCATGGCCAGCTCCATATTGCGCAGAACGGTGTTCTCGGTAAAATAGGGGCCAATCAGGTAGACCATTTTTACCTTGCCGCCGTCCGTTTCTGCCGCAGCACACCACTGCAGGCCAATGGAGGAGGCAACCTGCATGGGCGTATCGGGCAAAAGGTGGTCATACAGCCGCTTTTTGCAGCCGAACAACTCAAATACCTGTGCCAGAACTTCTTCCTCGGGGCAGTTACTGTACACAAGCTGGCCGCAGTCATTGTAGGCCCACAGGTACAGCGGCCCCGCACACTGAATCATATCCTTATAAAGCTGCAGATTCTGCCGTACATCCATTTGCATTGTCCCTCCGTGTTTTACAATCTAAGTGGATTCATTGTAACATATTTTGCCTGTGCCGACAAGAACGTCCGCCAACCCACCGCAGAAAGGAGCGTCCTGTGAAAATGAAAAGAAGCTATTGCAACCCGCTTGACCTTGGCTACCGCTACCAGCATATGATGGAAAACGGAAAGCGGATTACCTACCGTGAGGCTGCTGACCCGACACTGATTTACTTTAAGGGTGTCTACTATCTGTTCGCGTCGATGTCGGGCGGATTCTGGCACAGCAGCGATTTGACCGACTGGAAATACCACACCAACCGTGATTTGCTGATTTATGATTATGCGCCGGATGTGCGCCAAGTGGGGGAGTACCTGTACTTCTGTGCCTCGCGCCGCGGCGAGAACTGCCCCATCCTGCGCACAAAGGACCCGCTGTCTGATACGTTTGAGCAGGTCAGTGCGCCGTTTGATTTCTGGGACCCAGACCTCTTCTGTGACGATGACGGTCGCGTCTATCTGTACTGGGGCTGCGGCAACACCGACCCCATCTATGGAATCGAGATGGACCCCGACACCATGCTGCTCATCGGGGAGCGCCGCAAGCTGATTTTTGAGCAGGCGGACACGCTGGGCTATGAGCGCTGCGGCGAGAACGGGAATGTCCCGCCCAAGGAGACAAGCCCGGTGTATCAGGCACTGAAGCCCTTTGTCAACCCGGTCACCGGGGAGCTGCAGCTGCCGCAAGCACTGCCCGCGGGCGGTGGCTTCAATCGGGAAAAGCTCGTCAAAATGTTTCGTTCGATTGGCAAGCCCTACATCGAGGGCGCCTTTATGACAAAGCATAACGGCAAGTACTATCTGCAATATGCCTCCCCGGCCACCCAGTTCAACACCTACTGCGATGGCGTCTATGTGGCCGATGCGCCGCTCGGGCCGTTCACGCTGCAGCAAAGCAACCCCTTTTCCTCCAAGCCGGGCGGCTTTATGCAGGGCGCGGGGCATGGCAGCACGATACAGGATGCCGATGGGAATTTCTGGCACGCCTCGACCATGCGCGTCAGCGTGAATCACGATATGGAACGCCGCGTCGGGCTCTTCCCGGCAGGCGTGGATGCGGATGGCGTGCTGTTCTGCAACCAGAATTTTGCGGATTACCCGCTGTGCATCCCAGACGGAAAATTTGACCCGTGGAGCGTGCGTCCGGCGTGTATGCTGCTCAGCTATCAGAAGCCGACAGCGGCCTCCTCAACGGCAGAGGGCAGCGCCCCGGCGCTGGCCGCGGACGAAAACTGCCGCACATGGTGGAGCGCAGCAGATGCCCGACCCGGTCAATGGCTTTCGGTGGATTTGGAGAAGGTCTGCGACATCCACGCCATACAGGTGAATTTTGCGGATGAAGCATTGTCGGTGGACTACCCGGAGAACCAGTACTGCCATCAGAGCGGCGGCGCGCGGTATATCGAAAAGGAACCGCAAATCAGCTGCTATACGCTGGAAGCCAGCACGGACGGCACCACCTGGCAGCTGCTGCAGGAGGTGTCCCGCGAGGGCAGTAACGCCTATTTCCCACTTCCGGAGCACGTCCGGGCGCGCTATGTTCGCCTGACAGGCGGGGCACTGCCCTATGGGCAGACGCTGCGCATCAGCGGCCTGCGCATTTTTGGCTTCGGCGGCGGTGCTGCCCCGGCACAGGCACAGGCCACCGTACACCGCACCGACCCCATGAATGCATTGGTGCAGTGGCAGCCGCTTTCTGAGATGAGCGCGCAGGGGTGCAATATCCGCTATGGCATTGCACCCGATAAGCTCTACCAGAGCTGGCTGATCTACGGCGTGCAGGAGCTGGATTTGTCCACCCTGATGGCGGGGCAGGACTACTATCTGCGGGTAGACAGCTTTAATGAAAACGGAATTACCGAGGGCAGCCTGCTGTATTGCCCGGCGGAGAATCATAAATAATTGCAAGGAGTTTGGGATGATGAGAAAACAAATTCTGTGGAACAGTGACTGGCTGTTTGCACGCGGGGACACCCCCGAGAAAGCAACCCCGGTCACACTGCCCCACACCTGGAACGCCAAGGACGGACAGGACGGCGGCAATGACTACTACCGCGGCACCTGCCTTTACACAAAGGCGTTTGCCGCCCCCGCCCACAGTGACAGCGAGGAGGTCTGGCTGGAATTTGAGGGCGTTGCCATGACCGCCGTGGTCACGCTGAACGGGCATGAGTTGACCCGGCATGAGGGCGGCTACGCCACCTTCCGTGTCAATCTGACGCCCGCGCTGGCGGCGCAGAACACCCTGACCGTCGCCGTGGACAACGGCAAAAACCGCACGGTCTACCCGCAGAAGGCCGACTTCACCTTCTACGGCGGCATCTACCGCCCGGTGCATCTGCTGGTTGTGCCCAAGGCGCACTTTGCGCTGGACTACCACGGCGCGCCCGGTCTGCGCATCACCCCTGTGCTGAGCGCCGATTTGAAAACCGCTGAAATTCACGCCGAGGCGTGGGTTGCCGGCACCGCGCAGAGCGTGCAGTTCACGCTGGGCGAAGAAACGCTTTCCGCGGCTGTCACGGACGGCAAGGCCGAGGGTACGTTCAAGCTCGAAAACGTCCACCTGTGGGATGGCGTCAATGACCCGTATCTGTACAAAATGCAGGCCACGCTCGATAGCGGCGATGCCGTGGAAGCCAATTTCGGCTGCCGCACGATTGCCTTTGACGCGGAGAAGGGCTTTATCCTCAACGGTCGTCCCTACCGCCTGTGCGGCGCAGCGCGACATCAGGACCGTCAGGGCCTTGGCAACGCACTGACCGAAAAAGAGCACGACGAGGATATGGCCCTGCTGCGCGAGATGGGCGCGAACACCGTGCGCCTGGCCCACTACCAGCACGCGCAGTATTTCTACGACCTGTGCGATAAATACGGCCTTGTGGCGTGGGCAGAAATCCCCTACATCACCGAGCATATACCCGAGGGCCGCGCCAACACCCTCTCCCAGATGACTGAACTGGTTGTGCAGAACTACAACCATCCGTCCATCGTCTGCTGGGGGCTTTCCAATGAGATTACCGGCAGCGGCAAGACGGAGGATCTGGTCGAGAACCACAAGCTGCTCAATGACCTCTGCCACAAGCTGGACGCCACCCGCCCCACCACCATGGCGCACATCTTTATGCTGGATGCCAATGACCCGCTGGTATTCCTGCCCGACATCCGCAGCTACAACCTCTATTATGGCTGGTATGTAGGGGAGTGGGACCAGAACGATGCGTGGTTTGATGAGTTCCACAAGAACCACCCCGATGCCGTGATTGGCCTGTCCGAGTACGGCGCGGATGCAAACCCCGCCTACCAGAGCGCCAAGCCAGCCAAGGGCGATTGGAGCGAGGGCTATCAGGCCGTCTACCACGAGCACATGCTCAAAATGTGGGCAGATCGGCCCTATATCTGGGCGATGCACTGCTGGAATATGTTCGACTTCGGCGCGGATGGCCGCGATGAGGGCGGCAAGCCCGGCCAGAACCAGAAGGGTCTTGTCACCTTTGACCGCAAGACGAAAAAGGATGCCTTCTACATTTATAAGGCCTACCTGAGCAAGAAGCCGTTTGTGCATATCTGCGGCCGCCGCTACGCCGACCGTGCTGAGAGCGAAACCGAAATCAAGGTCTATTCCAACCAGCCGCGTGTGACACTGTTTGTGGACGGCAAGGAGTTTGCCGCACAGGACGGCGACAAGATTTTCAAATTCACGGTGCCGATTTCCGGCGAGCATACAATCGAAGCCCGCAGCGGTGCCTGCAGCGATACCATTGCCATCCGCAAGGTCGATAAGCCCAACCCCGCCTACGTGAAAGCGGGCGGCGAGGTTGTGAACTGGTTTAACCGCGAGGACGAGATTGTCAAGGAGGGCTACTTCTCCATCAAGGATTCTATGGGAGATGTCAAGGCCCATCCGCAAGCCTCTGCTGTGCTGAATGAGCTTATTGCCCCGCTGCAGGCCAAGGCCGCAGCCGCCTACGGCGATGTTGCTAAAAATATTCAGATTCCCGAATCCATGCAGCGCATGATGGACAAGATGAGCGTGGAGGCCACCCTGAAGCAGATGGGTAAGCTGGTCACACCCGCCTTTGTACATGAGCTGAACGCCGCATTGAATCAGGTAAAAAAGGAGGGGTGAGCGCAGGACCTGTAAGGCAGTGCCACAACTGCATTGAAAATTTTGTAAAAAGAAAGAGAGAAACAATACTATGGCTAACAAGAAAAACGACCCCAACCATCTCGGCTTCGGCCGCCTGATGGCGTGGAAAAGCTCGGACATCGCTATGGCCGGCCTGAACGTAATCGTTCTGGGCTATCTGAGCATTTATTGCAGCGACACCCTTGGCATTGCACCCGCAGTTGTGGGCACTGTGCTGATGGTAAGTAAAATCATCGACGCTTTTACGGATATTTTTGCGGGCTGGCTGGTCGATAACACCCATACCAAGCTGGGCAAGGGCCGCCCCTATGAGCTTGCCATTGTCGGCGTTATGCTCTGCTCTCTGGGCCTGTTCTCCGGCAGCCCTGCATGGAGCAACACGCTGAAAGTTGTGTGGATTTTCTGTATGTACACGCTGGTGTTCTCCATCTTCACCACCCTGCGCGGTGCGGCCAACACACCGTACACCATCCGCCACTTCAGCAACAACCCCATCCTGATTCGCAAGGTTGCCTCCTACGGTGGCGTTATCACGATGGCCGGTTCGATGATTGTCAGCATCCTGTTCCCCATCGTAATGAGCAAGCTGGCCACCAGCGCCGGCGGCTGGCGTACCACTGTGGCAATCTTTGTCCTTCCCCTGCTGCTGATTTCTCTGCTGCGTTTCTTCTTCTGCAAGGAGGATCCCAGCGTGGACGGCGGTGACGAGCAGTTCCAGCCGGTCCGTCTGAATGAGATTTTCTCGATGTTCCGCCGCAACAAATATGTCTGGCTGTATGCTATTATTATGCTGTGCTATAACATCAGCACCTCTCTGGCCGTTACGACCTACTACTTCAAGTACATCATCGGCAACACCGCTATGATGAGCGTTACCTCCATTTTCAGCATTGTGCTGCTGCCGCTGATGCTGGTATTCCCGTGGATTATGAAGAAAATCGGCGGTATGAGCAAGATGGTCGGTGTTTTTGCCTGCATCGGTATCGTTGGTTACATCATTGTTTTCGTCTCCGGCGCAAACCTGACCGGCGTCCTGCTCGGCGGTGTGCTGGGCGGTCTGGCCGGTCTGCCTTTGGCATACTACGGCGTTCTGTTCATTATGAACTGCTGCACCTATAACGAGATGATTGGCCTGCCCCGCATGGATGGCTCTGCCGGTATTCTGGCAAACTTCATGGGCAAGTGCGGCGGCGCCATGGGCAGCTTCATCACCGGCATCCTGCTCAGCGTCGGCGGTTACATTGCCGCAGAGGGTACGGTTGATCAGCCCGCAAGCGCACTGATGATGATTCGCATTGACTATGCGCTCGTCCCCGCCGTGCTGATGATTGTGATTGCAGCCTGCTCCTTTGGCTTTATGAAGCTGGAAAAGAAAATCCCCGCATGGGAAGCCGCCCAGAAGGCCAAAGCCGAGGCCACCCCGGCTGAAAACGCCTGAAACAGAAATGATTGATTTATAAAACAGTTCTGAAATAACAGACCGCGCATTTCCCGGCAAGGGGAGATGCGCGGTCTGTCTTTTTGCAGATAAAGAGTATCAAATAAAGAAAATCACTTGAAAAAGTGTTTATACGTAAGTGAACACTTTAACTTTCAGGACGGTCGGCTCAAAGAAAGTCATCAAAGCGGCCTCGTCACCGTTCAATCGGCGTGTCACTTTCCACTCGCCGTTTTCCATGCGGCCTTCCTCCACGGAAAGTAAATCCAGATTGGGCTTGTCTGCTTCCGCAGAAACAAACTGCAGTCCGCAGCGGTTTACAACAAGCATACATTCATCTTCAGACAGTTTCATAGCCAGACAAACGCCGTCCTTTTGCTGAATCATGGGATGTTCTACAATGGCATAGACCGTAAATTTGCCAAAGTTCATAGCGCACTGGTCTTTACGCTCGCTGCAGACAGCCTGTAGGTTCTTTGTGCCGTAGCGTTCGCCCAACAGCGGCATAAGACTGTTCAGTGTACGACCGTACCAGCCGTATTCCGCCGTATTCTGCGGCGTTTTAAGCAAGGGATCGGTTACGTCCATGCCAAATAAATATCCTTGGGTTCCGGTAAAAGGCTGCCCCATATTTTCAAAGCCAAAGGGGGCATAGCAAAGTGCATGATAATGACCGACCGTATAGAGCATACGCGGGCCGGAATAGCTGTGTGTACTGCATTCGGGAATCATTAAAGGTTTACCGCGGCGGGTATACTCGTCACAAATGTTGCAGAAATCATGAACATAAATATCGGGCGTATGTAGGTCAATGCAGGGGGCACCGTACTGCCAGACTTCATACATACGGGAAACCGGCCCACCGCTGGGATAAGTGCCCGGTTCGCCGCCCTTGTCCAACCAGCAGTTTGCAGTCATGGGCAATGGATATTCCTTTTTTCCGGCCTGAGCAACACGGTTGACATAGCGTGAGATATAATATGCACTGAAAATTTCCTCTGCAACGGGGCCAAACACATTGCTCCAGCTGCCGGAAACGGCACCGTTTTCTACAGATTCCCGCACATCCTGCACCATTGTTTCGATGTGAGAACGCATATACTCGGCAAAGTCCTGCGGAACATCTGCAGCAAATGCAACATCGGCCTCGTCGGAACGTTCCCGAGCAGTTCCCAAAAGTCCGGTTTCGTTCTCCACCTGAACGGCAAGAACGGTGTTTTCCTCACCATCGAGTGTGCGCAGATGTCGCATCAGTCTGCCAAAGGCACGGGCATCAGCAGCACAGGTCTCCTCGCACAGATAAGAAAGGGTCGTATACAGCATACCATAGGCGTTTTCGCGGGGCGCTTTGTTTTTCCCTTTGACAATCTGGCCGCGCCGGAACCTCTGCAAATCTGTCTTTACCCATGCAGGAGCGTACATACATTCGGCGTTTTTCCAACTGCCAAACCAAAGCAGAACAAGGTGCTTGCCTTTGCCACGTGCCTGCAACACAAGGCCGTCCAGCAAAGAGAAGTCAAACTGTCCTTCCTCTGACTCGACCTGGTCCCATGTGATTGGCAGCAGCAGGGTATTCATGCCGAGTTGCTCGGCAGTTTGCCAGACGCCCTCCATATATTCCACAGATGAAGAATTGGAATTGCCGACTTCACCAGCAAGCATGATATAGGGCTTGTCGTGTAGTGTCAGCACCGTGCCGTTTGCTTGTTGTTTCAATGTGGGAATTGACATAATATACCTCCTGACAGAAATTTTTAGGTATCTCAATTATAATGGGAAATCTGTATTCCTAAAAGAAACAAATTCGACACAGAGAGTAAGAAATAGCTCTCATCAATACTTTGGGTGTTTTCTTGCATAGGGTGCGACGCTTTCAGAGTACGCGAACTGTAACGCAAGCATAGCGTTTGGATATCCACAACGCATTTTTGGGGTGAACCCCAACCCCCCGAGGCTACGCAAATGTTACGATTTTCTCAACTTTGGGCATTTTGCATTGACAGGCTGGGAAGCTGTATGGTATCCTGAACCTGCAGAGATTCTCTGCACAGCACCTTTACAACTGAATACACAGCATAACAGGTATTTTACTCTCCCGATGGGGCGCACAGCATGGTCACGGCAGACCATAACCCACGACTGGGGAGAGGGCATAATGATACTCCTGCTGCCCCACGCGTCAGATGGGGTGACTGAGTTAGGATTGTAAGAAGTAAGATCCTAACAAGGTCAGTGAACGGCTGTATGCCAACAGCCTGCCTGTTATGTTCCCACTGTCTGGGGGCAAGCGGCAAATAAGACATTTTCCCAAGCACTTATTTTGATGCACACGGTCTTTTTACTATCTGTGTGATTGACGCTATCATGCGTATTATTTGATTTTTATTGAATTTCCATCAAGATTTGCGGGGAAAGTGTACCCTTACGCCAGAACAGAAAATAGATAAGAGGCCCGGAGGGCTTTACCAAAATCGGTAAAGTTCTCCGGGTCTCTTTTTTCTCTCCGGAAGGTGTATTCAAAATGGTTACACGAAACAACAAAAAAAGAGATGAGCAAATGGCAAAAAGAAGTGTTCATTATGCCCGCGGACCTCCAGAGTGAATCAGAATTGATTCACTCTCTTGAATCAAAACCGAAAAAGTGAATCAAACCTGATTCACTCGCATACCGCGCCCAAACACGCCCTGTGTGGGGCGGTTGCAGCACATCGCACACGGATGCCGGCTGCGAAAGAAAAACGTCGTTTGGGGCATTTCCGGGGCTGTGTAGCGGTTCGGCGCGTACAACTTACTACTGTAGAGTACAATCCGATACACACAAAATATCGTTAATATGAGATAATTGAAACGAGATGTCAAAAAGAAAGGGTGGTGCTATGTACACTACAAAATTACCGAAAGTGATTTCCGCCGAAGATTTACTGTCCACGCCGATTCCCCCCACCAAGTGGATTATCCCCGGCTTACTTCCCGCTGGGTTGGCTCTGTTTGCAGGTCCCAGCAAGGCAGGCAAAAGCTGGCTGACGCTATGGCTTTGCCTGCAGGTCGCACAGGGTAAGCCTGTGTGGGGTCGGGAAATTGAGCCGCACACCGTGCTGTATCTCTCGTTGGAGGACACGCTCAACCGCCTACAAGACCGCCTGTTCCGGCTTGTGGGTAGCGAGGATGCAACTACAAAAAGCCGAATACGAATCCTTCCTCAAGACCTTCAAGCAGTTGCCGGACTCCTTGGAAGAGTTCTGCATTGACAGCTGGAACAGCCTTGTCGAATATGCCACCGTCTACAGCGCCGATGATATCCGATTTACTTTCAAGAATGGTCAGGAAATCAAGGCATAAAAGTACAACCCCACCACTAGATTTCACTCCGGTAGTGAGGCTGTTTTTTTATGCGTGCGCAAATGCCTTGATTGCATAAACTAAGACAACTGAAGCTGGTATAGAAATCAGCGTTGCCGCTGCAGGCCATCCGCTTAGCGAGAAAGAAAGCGAAGAATGCTTTGCAACCTCTGATGCACTCTGCGACCAATTTTCATTTGCTGTTTCGCTTTTCATTTCATTCATAGTGTTTCCCTCCATTAGAGTCCTGTAATACTGTTTTCGCTATCCTTCAGAATCACCAGAATCCGGCTGATGGCATCCATCGCATCTTCATCTGACCTTTCTAGCAATCTTGCAAATTTGGTAACCGCCTCCAACCTGTCCTCCATCGGGAATCGATTATCCGACATATCCGGTGCAGCAACTTCTGTGTATACCAACAATCTCTTTCCTACGACATACTGGTCATAACGTCCGTTACAGCTCTTTAGCAGATAATTGGCCACGCCTTTAAGATGCGGTCCTATTGCGAATGTCTCCACTAGGTCTTCCGGAATCTTTATTTCCACAACGACCTTATCCTCACCATAGAGCATTGGGGTCTGGATTTGAACATCATATCTGGAATAAAGGTTAAGCGATGCACTTCTTACGCCTTCTCTAATATCGTGGATGGCGTCCATGGCTTTCATGGACGAATCTGCAAATTCTATCTGTATATTCTTAGAAACTAACATATTCTTACCCCCCGTAATTCGTATTACTAGTGCCTGTAATATTTATATCACATTCAATCCTCTACGTCAATACCTATTATTACAGGACCTTGCAATATTTTTACTGAGAATTAAAGGCAAAAAAAATAAGCCGGTACGGAACCGACACCTCAAACGACCCTTCAAGGGCTATGCAACATTAAATTGTATTAAATAGCAAGTCTTAATTTCATACACGCGCCCCTTGAACGGCTGCAATATCTCAACCAAGGTACGCACAACACAGGACGGCGTGAAGAATTCGCTGCCACGCTTGCCCTCCTGCTCGGCAAACATGGACAGGCAGTATTCGTAGGTGCGACCAAGAACATCCTTTTCGCTGCTGTGATCAAGCATTTTGATATTGGTGAACAGGTCTACCACATCGCCCAAGCGACGCTTGTCCAGTTCCGGACGGGCAAAGTTCTTGGGTAAAATATCCTTCAGGCGCTTGTTCTCTTTTTCAATAGCACGCATGGCATCGTCAATTACCGTGCCAATCTCCGGCATGTGTGCTTTTGCAGCAATTTCGCTCCAACGCGCACCAGCGGGGACGAAGAAAATGCCCTCAGAAGTGTATTCGTCAATGTCTTCCTCGAAGCCGTCGCCCTCTTCGACAAGCTGATTGTACTTGTCCTCGAAACGGTCAGAGATATACTTTAGGAAAATTAAACCCAAAACAACGCTTTTATATTCCGAAGCATCCAGATTGCCGCGCAAAACGCAGGCAGCATCCCAGATCTGCTTTTCAAACCCGATATTTGCAGTGTTCTTGTCAGTCATACATACAGCCCCCAAACTTTTATTCTAATTAACTACATTATACAATTTATGTGTCGAATGGGCAATATTAAATTGTGCAACATTTCAATGCGTAGACAAACAAAAAAGAGCCTAAAGATTCCCGCAAAATGTTGTATCTCTTCAAGCTCTATTATTAAATCAAAGTCTGCCCTTTATCTAGGCATTGCCTTATATTTCCGGCCACATAATCTTCCACTCAAAATACTCAGCCTGTGTAATCTCTCCCGCGTACAACGTCTTCTGAACCGCTAGGTTTTCTAGCGTCCGTGCGGTCAGACCCGCGTGAGCGCGTAGGAGAAAGCCTTGCTTTTGGCAAGAGGCCCGCCCGGAGAGTGAATCAGATTTGATTCACTTTCCAGAGCGTAAGGCATAAAAGTGAATCAGTTCTGATTCACTCGCAGTAACCGCCCAAATCCGCCCAGTGTGGGGCAGATGCCACACGCAGCACACGGATACGAAACAGCCGAAGCGCCCGCCGTTTGGCGCGTTTGTGGGGCTGTGGGGCGGCGTGAGCCGTACAACTTAACACTAGAGAATAGAACTTACTACACACAAAATTACGATACTATGAGATAATAGATATATACCAAACAAGAACGGATGATGTGAATGACTTCCACAAGATTACCGAAAACCATTACCGCCGGCGCACTGCTTGCAACGCTGATTCCGCCTGTAAAATGGATTATCCCCGGTCTGCTCCCGGCAGGGCTGGCAATTTTTGCCGGTCCCAGCAAGGCGGGCAAAAGCTGGCTGACACTTTGGCTCTGCTTGCAGATTTCGCAGGGGAAATCTGTGTGGGGGCGTGAAATAGAACCGAGAACCGTACTGTATTTCTCGCTGGAAGATACACTTGGGCGTCTGCAAGAGCGCCTTTACCGCCTTGTCGATGCAGAAGAAGACCCGGAACGCCTCATTTTGCAGACGGAAAGTAACGGAATTGGGCAGGGATTGGAGAAACAAATCGTCAGTTTCATCCATACTTACTCCGATATTAGCCTCATCGTCATCGATACCTTGCAAAAGGTGCGAAAAATCGAGCGAAATGGTAGTATGTATGCCAATGATTACCGTGATATTGGGGCATTAAAAGAACTTGCCGACAAGTACGGCATCTGCATCCTGCTGGTGCATCATTTGCGTAAGCAATCATCGTCAGACCCCTACGATCAAATTTCCGGTTCAACGGGCATTATGGGCGTGGCGGATACGACATGGCTCATGCATCGTCAGCGCATGAGTAAAACAGCGACAGTTCGTGTAATTGGACGCGATATGGACGAGAAAATGCTGCATATCCGCGAAGAAAACTGCGTCTGGACGTTGGATGAGGAAGAAACCGCAGAACAGCAGGCGTTGAAAGCTATTCCTGACTACCTTTGGAAAGTTGCAGACTACATTGACTCGGTTGGAAAATGGCAGGGCACAGCTACGGAATTGCTTGTTGCAGCGAATATTTCTGATGTAAAGCCTAACCAGTTCACCCGGAAGATGGCGCATTATGCCCGCGATGTGTTCAGCCCTCGTGGTATCGAATACAAGTACACCCGCACTGAACAAAAACGTCTGTTTGAGTTCTTCCATGACGATGATGACGGTGATGACGATGATATTGATATATCGGAGTTGTTCCACTGGGGTATCCCACAAACATCGTCATCATCGTCAGCATCGTCATTAAGGTCGCTTGAGGGAAGCAAGCATGGGCAAGGTGTTGCCACCGGGCAACCCTCTGCCAACCCTACGGGGCCAGCCCCGAACCCCTGTGAGGCTGCGAGCGCATGAGAAACAGAACTGTTGGAATCAACATCCGGGTGACCGTCACTGAAAAGAAAAAGGTGACGATGTTGGCTAAAAAGTGTGGCTTGTCACTCTCAGCGTATTTACGCCAGCGGGCGCTGGGATATGAACCGGGTGGACACCCGCCCAAGGAGGTATTTGATGTGTTGGATAAGATTGATGAAATGGCAGAAAGCTCTTCTGTGCGAGATGGCGCGGCCATCAACGCCCAGACTGACCGCATGAGGGACCTGCTCATTGGCGGTAACTAAGATTTGGACGATCAAATCGCTGGTAAGGTTTCATTCACAGGCGGAAAAGCGAGATGCATATTGCTTTATATTTTTCTCAATATGTCATCCATTTCGTCATTGGTCAGAGCTTTGGGAGATATCTGTTGCCGCAATATTGTTTGCCCATCAGTGATTTGCATTGGATTTGGATAGCGTTCCAAATTTTCATAACTAACAGCGTATTGATCAACCAGCCCCGCAAGTGGGGTGAAAGAATACTTGGACTCGTCATTCCCATCAATAACACTTTGATACATCAGCCCAGTGGTTAAGAGACCTTGAACATAGCTGTTGTATACTAAATCTTCTTCATCAATATGATCTTTAAGAAAGGACAAATCTTCTTCTAAAGAAAATGTGACCGCATGACAAATCCTAAAATAAGTAGGTCTATCTATAAAGTTGGTAAGGAGGCATCTAGTTACATTTACTAAATACTGGATTTTTTACATTGTCTCAGCTCGGTCGATACTTGCAACTAAGCGTAATGCGTTTTCGTTGGAGTTGCCGTTTTCCGCAAGCTTGGCTCGCAGAATGGCACGGTCACTCTCTTCCAGATAGATACCATTCAAAAAGGTTTCGAGTTTTGACCAAAATAGTTGCTCACGAATGTAAAATGGGGACTTTGCAATGGCAATCATGACCTTGGCCAGCGCCCATGGATTTCCCAACACACCTTCAATGATATCGTTAATAAAGCTTTCGGAATCTTCTTTGACAGCGTTATTCGAAACTAGAAGATTTGCATCTTCAATAATGTTCATGTTCAATCCTCCAATTTTATCTGACAGTAGAATCAATTTGTTAAGGTCTCATAGCAGTACTTACTATGTATAGTATATGATTTTCTATGATCAATGTCTATTGGATACTCTAGAATTTCAATAATTGAAAACAATTATTGGAGATGACGATGCCGTTTTTGTCAGTAATAGGTAGAATTTTTGGCGAAAGATTGTTGGGTGTGGTGATAGCTTTCTGTCGCAGTTGTCGGTATGCTTTGT
>ERZ773157.723-NODE-723-length-37431-cov-11.026969_pt1 | contig 37431 bp, 29 predicted proteins | sample MGYA00511480_ERZ773157 | MGnify/ENA primary metagenome ERZ773157 (study PRJEB29015, sample SAMEA2737863) | human gut metagenome | biome: human gut; feature: human-associated habitat; material: faeces | place: China | collected 2012 ... | reverse complement strand
TGAGTCCCGAAATGAAACGGATTTTGGATTATATTGATGGAAAAGGTGCGTCGGATGAGTATACGAAGCAGTTAGAGGAAGCAGTGCGTTCGGCCCGCCAAAATGAGAGTTGGAGGTTGGAATATATGACGTTAGAATACGAATATCGGCAGCGTTATGAAGAGGGCTTGAAGGAAGGCGAAGAAACAGGAATAGCCAAAACCAATGAACGGTCTATTCGAAAGCTATACGAACGTGGAGAAAGTATAGCATCCATAGCAGAATTTGTAGAGCTGGATGAGGAAACAGTGAAGCGGATTATTGAAGCAATGGGATTAGAGTAAGAAAGTAGGATGAAAAATTATTATGATTAACAAGTTGCATGCTGAAATGATTAAATTGTATGCAGGAGATCCGAAAAGAATACAGCATTTTTGCAAAGTTCACAGCTATGCAAAATTAATAGCAGAACTGGAGAATGTGGATGAGAAGACTAGGTTTATTCTTGAGACAGCAGCATTAACGCATGACATAGGCATTCATATATGCGAACAAAAATATGGCGACTGCGGGGGTAAATTACAGGAACAGGAAGGTCCGGGACTGGCGCAACAATTGCTTGCCAAGTTGCGGTTCCCGGAGGATGTATCGACCAGGGTACAATATTTGATCGCACATCATCATACCTATGAGGATATGGATGGGATCGACTATCAGATTTTGGTTGAGGCAGATTTTTTGGTGAATATGTATGAAGATACATTATCACAGCAGGCAGTACAGCATGCGTATACAACGATTTTTAGAACAGAGACAGGGAAGATGATTTGTAGGGATATGTTTGCACTTACTTAAAATCGTACTTGAAGATCATGATTCGTCCTGCGGATGGATTACAGGGATAAATAACTGCTTGGGATATATGATGTTTTGAACATGCAGTATTTCAGGAAAAGGAGTAGTATGTGATGGATGAACGATTAAAAAAACAGCTTGCATTTGCATTGGAGATTGATAAGGAGAAGAATATTTTTCGGCAGACGCATCTTTCCGGACATGGAAGAAATGAAAATGATGCAGAGCATGCTTGGCATATGGCAATTATGGCGTATGTGCTTCGGGAATATTCGAATGAAAAAATCGACGTTGCAAAAGTGATGTTAATGTGTTTGATTCATGATATTGTAGAGATCGATGCAGGGGATACTTATGCGTATGATGCAGAGAATCTGAAGACACAGAAAGCAAGAGAGGATGCTGCAAAGGAGCGGATCTTTTCGCTCTTACCGGATGAACAAAAGGAAGAACTGATCGCATTGTTTGATGAGTTTGAGGCGTTTGAAACGCCGGAATCGAAGTTTGCACATGCCATGGATAATTTACAGCCGTTAATGTTAAATAACAGTAATGGTGGTGCGGATTGGAAGGAACACGAGGTTACGGCGCAGCAGGTATACGGAAGGCAGAGTAAGACGCGTCTTGGATCAGAACCATTGTTCGAAGTCGTAGATTCGATCATACAGCAAAACATTGCAAATGGTCAGATACGTGAGGATTGAGTCACATCTGGTCCAACTATTGCAAAATAAATCATCGTGATCCATGGAGGAAAGGTGTAAAGAATAGAATGATTATTTATGATGAGAAACAGCATATTTTCCAGCTAAATACTAAGAGTACCAGTTACATGATCGGCATTACACCGGAAGGGTATTTAGGACATATTTATTATGGGGAGCGTTTACAACACATTGACGGTGGGTATTTGCTGCGGACGGAGGAATATCCATATACGCCAGAGCGCAACAAACGCGAAAAATGCGTATTTTTGGAAAGCTTTCCGATGGAACTGCCAACCGGCGGCATTGGGGATTTTCGGGAAAGCTGCTTGGATATTCGAGATGAAAATGGATGCCTGGGAACGGAAATTCTTTACAAAGAGCATCGAATATATTCCGGCAAGACACCATTAGAGGGACTTCCGGCTTCTTTTGTCACTGCTTCACAGATGGATACGGAAGATGCCGGTACAGCAGTACAGACGTTAGAGGTAATTTGTCAGGATCGAGTCCTTGGTGTAGAAGTTGTGCTATCGTACACAGCTTTTGAGAGGGAGGATGTAATTACTCGTTCTGTGCGGGTATACAATCGGGGAGAGCAGACGATTACCATTGAAAAAATATATAGTGCCTGTCTGGATATGGATTATGAGGAAGATTATGAGTTGCTGACTTTGCCGGGCGCATGGGCCAGAGAACGACGTATACAGCGCCGGAGAATTGGATATGGAAGACAGTCAGCGGCGTCGATCCGTGGGGAATCCGGGCATCAGGAGCATCCGTTTATTGCACTGGTTACACTGGGTACAACGCAGACCCAAGGAGATGTGTATGCAATGCATTTTGTCTATTCCGGCAATTTTTTGGGACAGGTGGAAGTGTCGCAGCATGACATGATACGTATGACAATGGGAATACATTCTTATGAATTTGGATGGAAGCTGACACCGGGACAGAGCTTTCAGGCACCGGAAGTAGTTCTCACCTACTCGTCGGAAGGCCTTGGCAAGATGACACGTTCCCTTCATGATTTTTACCGTGAGCATTTGATTCGCAGCCGCTACAAAAATACGGAGCGTCCGATACTGATCAATAATTGGGAAGCAACGTATTTCGATTTTACAACGGAAAAGTTATTGGATATTGCGCAGACTGCGAAAGACTGTGGCATAGAGTTATTCGTGATGGATGATGGATGGTTCGGCAGACGCAACAATGATGAGTCTTCGCTGGGAGATTGGTATGTGAATGAGGAAAAACTTACCGGTGGTTTAAAACATTTGGTAGACAGCATTAATAAAATCGGCATGAAGTTTGGTATATGGTTTGAGCCGGAGATGATCTCTCCGGATTCGGATCTGTTTCGCACACATCCGGACTGGATGATCCAAATACCGGGACGTGAGCCGACTCTTAGCCGGGCACAGGGAGTGTTGGATCTATCGAATCCGGAAGTTGAGGAGTATGCTTATGAATCGGTGGCACGTATTTTGCGCAGTGCACCGATCATGTACGTAAAATGGGACATGAACCGCCAACTGTCTGATCTTGGAAGTGCATATTTGGGCAAAGAGCATGGTCAGGAATTACTTCATCGGTATGTGTTAGCAGTATACCGCATGCAGGAGCGGCTGATTACGGAATTTCCGGATCTGTTGTTGGAAAATTGTTCCGGAGGCGGGGGACGCTTTGATCCGGGAATGCTATATTACAGTCCGCAGATCTGGTGCTCTGATGACACAGATGCCGTGGAGCGTTTAGGTATTCAGGAGGGAACAGCGTTAATTTATCCATTATCCACGATAGGGGCGCATGTTAGCGTCTGCCCAAATCATACGGTAGGACGCAATGCTCCGTTTGTGACTCGTGGACATGTCGCATTGGCGGGAACATTTGGTTATGAGCTTGATGTGACAAAGTTATCCGAGGAAGAGAAGGCGTTGATCCGTGAGCAGACAGAGATGTATCATACCTACCAATTATTGATCCGAAATGGGGATTACTATAGACTTGCATCGTATGCAGAAAATCACTACTATGATGCTTATATGGTTGTGTCAAAAGATCAGAAAGAGGCTTTAATGACATTTGTACAGGTGCTCGCGGAACCGAACCGCCGAAGCCGTAAGGTACATTTACAGGGACTGGATCCGGAAGCGGTTTATTATTGTGATGTGATGCAAAGGGAATATACCGGTGAAATATTAATGAAAGGCGGCCTGTTGATCGGTGATCTCTGGGGAGATGCCGTAAGCCGCCTGTACCATTTTGAGAAAAGATAGAAACAATATGTGATTCATAAACGAAACGCATAGCTTCTAAACAAGTGTGAATAAATAGTTTGGTGAATTATTGTACTGTGTCGAGTGCTTCCAACAGTGCGGTTGCAAGCTGGTCCGAGCAGGATGTGCTTTTGAAACCGCACGTGATGCCCTTGACTTTATCTACGACCTGTTCTACGGTCAGACCGTCAACCAAAGAGCTGATCGCCTTTAGGTTACCGTTACAGCCACCGACAAATTGTACGTTATGAACAACATCACCATCCAGATCAAATTCAATTTCACTGGAACAAGTTCCTTTTGTAGTATAAGAATAATGCATAGTCATCAATCCTTTCTTTCTTTCTTATTAGTAGTTAGTCTTTTTATCAAACTCGCAAATCTGCTCTTTCAGAGCTTTGTCGCTTGTTTCACAAGCTTATTTGCAACGCTTATGCCAAAGCGTTCACATAGCGACCAGTCATCTGCCAGGTATAGATACCGGCATCTGACTGATAGCTATGTGCAATTTTGCCTTCGCGCACATTAAACTTCAATCCGGGAAAAGACTTCCCCAAGTCCACATTGTAACAAAAGATCTGCATCTGCATCCATCGGGGTGGCAGATTTATTGATCAATACCAAATGGTTTCCATGGAAATAATGCAGTAGTCCGGCGGCCGGATATACAGCGAGAGAAGTGCCGCCGATGATCATGAGATCGGATTCGCTGATCGCTTTGACAGCACCGGTTACTGTTGCATCATTTAATCCCTCTTCGTATAATACAACATCCGGCTTGATAATACCACCACATTCACAAGTCGGAATGCCTGTGCTTTCAGTAATACAGTGAATATCATAAAATGTATGGCATTTGGTGCAGTAATTGCGGTGCACGGATCCATGGAGTTCGTATACCGTTTTGCTGCCTGCTGCTTGATGAAGCCCATCAATATTTTGCGTCACAACAGCAGTAAGTTTACCTTTTTGTTCCATTTCTGCCAATTTCAGATGAGTGATATTTGGCTTAGCGTCCAGACAGATCATCTTATCGCGGTAAAAGTCATAGAACGCTTTTGTATTTCTCATAAAAAACGTATGGCTGAGAATGGTTTCCGGTGGATAATCATATTTTTGATGATACAAACCATCTACACTGCGAAAATCCGGGATGCCGCTTTCAGTTGAGACTCCGGCACCGCCAAAAAACACAATACGTTTACTTTCATTGACCCAGCTTTGAAGCTGATCAATGCCTTCTGCCTGTGAAGTATTCATATACTGCTCACCTAACCTTTCTTTGCATTGCTTTACGATACATATGCCCACAGCAAATGCCTTACGATATATCATTTACTCAAACTGCCCATACCTCCAACCTCCACAACCACATATTGCTTATTATGTCAATGACCATGTTGCATTTTGCAGCCACCAAAGAGTGGCTTCTGCCATCCGAGAACTATAGTAATTGCCTTGCCGCATTTTGTTTTTATCGTGATTTCTAAATTTTGTTGTCTCTGATGTATGATTTACATGCCTTACGGAGAACTCGAAGTCCCGGAAGCAAGGTATTCATCATTTTTGAAAGGGACTTTGCGCTCGTCGTTACTTATGTCTCGTATTTCAGAGACATTAAGTAACGTGACGTAGCGCATCGTAGCGAAAGCGTCCCGTCCAAAAATGGATGATATCTTGCTAAACCGGGACGTCTCAAACACTCCTCTAGGCATGTATTCATCAGAGACTTAACATAATAAGCAATCTGTGGTTCGGACAATAACTTCCGGTATGGGAAGTTTGAGTAATCTGCTAATCTTCTAATGCGGCATATACAATATCGCGGATAACTTGTACATCCCGGTAACCGTTACCACCGCATTTGTTGATCACATAAATGATCGCCAGATCCTCAGCCGGATCCATACTTACATAGCTGCCTAACCAGCCGTCCCATCCAAATTCGCCATTAGATCCAATGCTTTCGGAAAGTTCTGTATGGATCATACAACGCATCAGATTGCCATAGCCATAACCTTTTAATGATTCCCAGTCAAAGCTTACCAGCTGTTTTTCATTAAGATGATTCTGTGTCATCCATTCTACTGTTTTGCGTCCCAAAATGCGGATACCCTGATACGTTCCTTTGTTTAACATCATCTGTGCAAATTTGGCGTAATCGCTCAAGGTAGATACTAAACCTGCGCCACCGGATTCAAAAGATGGCTGTTTTAGATGCATATGAGACAGACATAAATGCTGCCAGGTGCATGGATCTAACGTCTGAGTTTCCGGCATATATTGATAGAACTGCATAAAACGGTCCTGCTTTTGCTCTGGGACATAGAAATCGGTGTCTGTCATGCCGAGCGGTTCAAAAATAGTTTCTTTTAGATATGTAATGTAGCGTTTGCCGGATACGACTTCCACGATGGCGCCGAGAACGTCTGCGCAAAAACCGTATAACCAGCGCTCGCCGGGCTGGAATGCCAGAGGCTGTTGACCGATGATATTTGCCAATTCATAGGTAGAAGGAGTCGGTTCGCCTTTGGCGATCTTGTCATAGAAATCTGCTTGGATCTTGTCCATAATAGCACCGGCAGGAAAAGATGCATCCGGGTAGACTACACCGGCAGTCATATCCAACAGATCTTGAATAGTGACTTCGCGGTTCGCCGGAACAAGTCCCTGATCGGTATATACTTTTTGATCTTTAAACCCCGGTAAATACTTGCTGGCCGGGTCGGATAGTGCTAATGCACCCTTTTCTACCAAAGTCATCACAGCAACAGAAGTGATCGGCTTTGTCATAGAATAACAGCGGAAGATCGTATCTGGTTTCATTGGATGGTGCTTTTCCTTGTCTGCTTCGCCGTATTCTTTGCGGTATACTTCCTCGCCGCGATGGAGTATACAGATGGATGCGCCGACATTACAGTCAGGATCTTCACTGTGTCCGATCAATGTTGATGTGATCGCAGCATCCAGTCGTTTTAAGATGGTTTGGTTCATATATCAAAATCCTCGCTTTCTGCTTAAGTATTCTCTTGTTATGTTAGCACAATACCTGATAAAAACCAATCATTATCAACAAGAATAAAATTAAAAAAAAAATACATACTATGTTTGAGAATAGCAGAACATATGGCAAAGGAAGGAGAATAGCAGATATGAATCCGGCACAGGCATATACGATCATGTTTTTTACAGGAGGATTTTTATATTGCGCATTAGAAATATTAATGCGGGGTTATTCTCATATATCAATGCTGCTAGCTGGTGGAATTTGTTTTGTGTTAGTCGGTGCTGTGCAAAATCTACTGGGTGGACAGGCATCACTGGTGGGGCAGATGCTTTTGTGCAGTCTTATGATCACGGTGGTGGAATTTGTTGTCGGCATGATCGTGAATCGTTATCTGCATCTGGCGGTATGGGATTATTCCGGACAGCAGTACAACTTTCGGGGGCAGATCTGTCTTTTATATTGTAATTTATGGTTCTGGTTGTCGGGTCCTGTTATCGTACTCCATGATTTAATGGAACATTTCTTATTAAACGTACCGATGCAGCACTATAAAATTTTTTAGTATGTATGCCCGCTTGCTGCTGAGGAGATATGTTTGGATCTTCTGAACGGATATTGTTTTGAGACATTTCCCTTTGTGGTATATTGGACATTATCATAAATGGTTCATAATTTTGGCGAATAGTCTCGTTTGGGTATTGACGAAATGCGTCGAAAGGTATAATATAAAAGTTGTGTGTTATTACACGGTATAAGAAAATAGTTCACAAAACAACTCTTATTTAGAGTGGCGGAGAGTGAAGGCTCTGTGAAACCACGGCAACCCCTGACAGGAAGGTGCCAATCTCAGCGAGAAATCGAGCAATAAGAGGGTTTGAGATCAAGTTGAAATCAAGTCCATCTGTCGTCGGTTTAGGTGGGCTTTTTCTTTTTGGAAATATTCGTAGATAGACCGTACAGAAATGGTACGGCAGAATGGAGGAAATTATGGAGAAACGTTTGTTTACATCGGAATCGGTTACGGAAGGACATCCGGACAAAATATGTGATAACATTTCCGATGCTGTATTGGATGCATTGATGGAGCAGGATCCGATGAGCCGTGTTGCTTGCGAGACAGTCATTACGACAGATTATGTGATGATCATGGGCGAGATCAGCACGAGAGCTAAGGTTGATTATGAGAAGATCGCGCGTGAGACGATCCGAGAGATTGGTTATGACGATGACACCAAAGGATTCAACTGTGATACCTGTAAGGTAAAGGTGTTGTTAGATCAGCAGTCTGCAGATATAGCTATGGGTGTTGATAAGGCTTTTGAGGCAAAGAACGGTGAAATGGATATGTCTGATGCACAGATTGAAGCAATCGGTGCAGGAGATCAGGGAATGATGTTTGGCTATGCAACCAACGAGACGGAGGATTGCATGCCATATGCGATTTCTTTGGCACATCAGTTAACACGCCGGTTGACAGAGATGCGTAAGAATGGAACACTTTCTTATCTTCGACCGGATGGCAAAAGTCAGGTGACAGTAGAGTATGATGAAGCCGGTAAGCCGATACATATCAGTGCTGTGGTTATTTCGAGTCAACATGCAGAGGATGTATCACAGGAGCAGATCCATGAAGATATTCGTAAGTATGTGATCGATCCGATCCTCCCGGCAGAATTAGTAAGTGAAGATACGAAATATTTTATCAATCCAACCGGCAGATTCGTGATCGGCGGACCGAATGGTGACAGTGGATTGACTGGTCGTAAGATCATCGTAGATACGTATGGCGGATATGCACGTCACGGTGGCGGAGCTTTTTCGGGAAAAGACTGCACAAAGGTAGATCGTTCGGCTGCATATGCAGCACGTTACGTTGCCAAAAATATCGTAGCGGCAGGTCTTGCAGACCGTTGTGAGATTCAGCTTTCCTATGCAATCGGTGTTGCACAGCCGACTTCTGTTATGGTAGATACGTTTGGTACCGGCAAATTATCCGACAGCCGTTTGGTTGAAATCATCCGTGATAACTTTGATCTTCGTCCGGCTGGTATAATCAAGATGCTCGATCTGCGCAGACCGATCTATCGCCAAACTGCGGCATATGGACATTTTGGAAGAAACACCTTAAACCTTCCATGGGAGCAGACAGACAAGGTTGCCATCTTGAAACAATATTTGGTATAATACTGCCAAGGGTCATGGAGAAGCGAGGTGTGATTTCTCTTACACTGCTATGCAGGAAAATGATCCATGGTATCTATGAAGGAAACAAAGACACAATACAGGGGGTATATCATGACGAGCAAACCAATTTTATACATTGTAATTCCTTGTTACAATGAAGAAAAAGTATTACCGGAAACAGAACCATTATTTTTGCAGACGCTGCGTGGCATGATCTCAGAGGGGAAGATTGCAGAAGAGAGCCGTGTCATGTTTGTAAATGATGGAAGCAAAGATGCTACTTGGGAATTGATCAGCAAGTTTGCGGAGGAAGAAGAGCAGATCGAGGGTTTATGTTTGTCACGTAATCGTGGACATCAGAATGCTCTTTTTGCAGGATTGATGACAGCAAAACAATATGCAGATATTACAATATCGATCGACTGTGACGGTCAGGATGATATGACAGCGATGACGCGGATGGTGGACGAGTATTTGGGAGGATCACAGATCGTCTATGGTGTGCGTTCCGAGAGAAAGACAGATACGGTATTCAAGCGTGCTACGGCGCAGGGCTTTTATAAAGTTATGGCGGCGATGGGCGCAGATGTTGTATACAATCATGCAGATTACCGTTTGATGAGTAAAGAAGCACTGGAAGGATTAGCACAGTTCAAAGAGGTTAATCTGTTCTTGCGTGGAATGGCGCCGTTAGTAGGTTTTCGCTATTCCTGCGTTTACTATGAACGCGCTGAGAGAATTGCCGGAGAGAGCCATTACCCGTTGAAAAAAATGCTTTCGTTTGCGTTTGATGGTATTACCAGCTTTTCTGTCAAACCAATCAGTATGATCACCAGTATGGGATTTATTGTTTGCGTGATCAGTTTGATCGCTATTGTTGCAACGATCATTGAAAAGATATGCGGAATGACTGTTGGTGGATGGTCAAGTCTTTTGTGCTGTATTTTATTTTTGGGCGGTGTGCAGTTGCTTAGTTTGGGCGTTATTGGAGAGTACATTGGTAAGATTTACATGGAAACCAAGGAACGGCCACGATTTATCATTAGCGAGAGTACCGGGGATATTACACCGGCGAAGGATCGCAGATAGAAAGTGAATATATATGAAACATATTACCATAGGAATATTGGCGCACGTTGATGCGGGTAAAACGACACTGTCGGAGGGACTTTTGTATACGGCAGGGTCGATCCGCCAATTAGGGCGTGTTGACGATCAAAACGCTTTTTTAGATAACAATCATATGGAACGTGACCGGGGGATCACTATTTTTTCCAAGCCTGCGCGCTTTGCGCTGCAGGATGGAACGGTTACGCTATTAGATACACCGGGACATGTAGATTTTTCGGCAGAAATGGAGCGCGCATTGCAGGTACTGGACTATGCAGTATTAGTCGTTAGTGCTGCTGATGGCGTGCAAAGCCATACCGAGACGTTATGGCAGCTTTTTGCTTACTACGATATTCCGGTGTTTCTTTTTATCAATAAAATGGATATGCCGGATACGGATCGTGGTCGGATCATGCAGGAACTACAGGAAAAGCTTTCGGATGCCTGTGTTGATTTTATGGCAGAACCTGAGAGCGTGATGGAAGCGGCAGCCGTGTGTGAAGAGGATCTGTTGGAACGCTTTTTGCAGGATGGAACACTTGAAGATGCAGATGTGATCCGGCTGATCAGACAACGGAAGTTGTTTCCATGTTATTTTGGCTCTGCACTAAAAATGCAGGGAGTTGAAACATTTCTAAAGGGATTGTGGCAATATACAGAGCCCGGACAGTATGGAGATGAGTTTGGCGCCAGAGTATACAAGATATCCAGAGATGAGCAGGGCAATCGACTGACACATTTGAAAGTGACGGGTGGACGCCTGCAGGCGAGACAGTTATTACAGGGCAAAAAGCAGCTGCAAACTGATGCCGGCGATGAAGAGCAGATCTGGAGCGAAAAGATCAATCAGATCCGGTTCTATTCCGGAGAAAAAAATACGACAGCAAAGGAAGCCAAAGCGGGAGAAATTTGTGCGGTTACCGGTTTGTCCCATACGTATCCGGGAGAGGGGCTTGGATTTATGGAACACGATGAAGTTCCAATATTAGAGCCGGTTTTGACGTATCGGATCTTTTTGGAACCGGACTGGGATGTAAGACGTGCACTTCCGCTCTTGAAGCAGCTTGAAGAGGAGGAACCTGAGCTTCATATTATATGGGATGAAACACTCAAAGAACTTCATGCACAGGTGATGGGCGAGGTGCAGATCGAAGTGATCAGGCAGCAGTTATTTGATCGTTATCGTATGCATGTCACTTTTGGCGAGGGAAATATCGTTTACAAAGAAACCATAGCGGCACCGGTTATCGGTATGGGGCATTTTGAACCATTACGACATTATGCAGAGGTTCATTTGCTGTTGGAGCCCGGTGAGCCGGAATCCGGTCTGGTGTTTGACACGAATTGCAGCGAAGATATGCTGAGCAAAAACTGGCAGCGTTTGATCCTAACTCATTTGCAGGAAAAGAAACATCGCGGAGTGCTTACCGGATCAGAGATCACGGATATGCGGATCTCCGTTATTGCAGGTAAAGCACATGTGAAGCATACGGAGGGCGGTGATTTCAGACAGGCGACCTACCGTGCAGTCAGGCAGGGACTTAGACAGGCAGAAACGATCTTACTGGAGCCGTATTATTCGTTCCGTTTGGAGCTGCCGACCGAACAGTTGGGACGGGCAATGACGGACATGGAGCGAATGAGTGCGAAACTAAATGCACCGGATTCATCGGGAGAATACGCAGTTCTTGCCGGAGAAGCACCGGTTGCGACAATACGCTCCTATCAGAAGGAGCTGTCTGCTTATACCGGTGGTAAAGGAAAGATGTCCTGTCAGTTGTGCGGATATCGACCATGCCACAATACGGAAGAAGTGGTTGCACAGATTGGTTATGATCCGGATCTGGATTATGCGGCAACAGCGGATTCTGTGTTTACAGCACATGGTTCTGGCTATATCGTTCCTTGGAATGAAGTGGCAGATCATGTACACGTAGATAATGGGTATTCTTTGGAAGGTAAGCAGTCGCCGGAAGACGACTATGCGGAGCCTATGACAGCAGCAATGGGGCGCAGAATGCGGTATGATACGGAATACTCGATGGGAGAAGAAGAGATTCGTTCTATTCTTGGACAAGCGGGTGGCGCAAACCGCAATCAGAAGAAAAATTGGATCAGACAGCGAAAACGTGTTGTTTCGTCCACAGACAGTCGTAGACCTGTCGCTTACAAGCGTTCGGCGGAAAAGTATCTGCTGGTGGATGGCTATAATATAGTGTTTGCATGGGACGAACTGAACGGGCTGGCAAAGGATAATATTGACGCAGCCAGAGACCGCCTGATGGATATTTTATGTAATTATCAAGCTTATATGGGGATGACACTGATCCTTGTATTTGATGCTTATAAGGTAAAAGGCGGTATTGGTCAGATGCTGGATTATCACAATATACATGTGGTATATACGAAGGAGGCGGAAACAGCAGATCAATATATCGAAAAACTTGCTCATAACATGGGGAGGGAACATGATGTAACTGTGGCAACTTCGGATGGCCTGGAGCAGCTGATCATCCGCGGGCAAGGCTGCAAATTATGGTCTGCAAGAGAATTTTATGCTGAGGTCAAACGAGTGGAGGAAGCCATTCGAAGACAAGTTGAGTGAGAGAAAAGCGCATTATAGAAAGGCGGGGAAAACAATATGGATATTTACTTATTAGAGCGACTACACAAATTATTGCATGGACCCATCAATGTCTTTGACCGGGAAGGGAATCTGATACACAGCTTTGAGGAAGGTGTGTGTCAGCCGGTTGCACCAAGGGAGTTTCAGGGAAAAGGAAAAGAAAAACCATATATTAAGATGGATGGAAAGGGCGTGGCATACGCAGTCATCCAATCGCCTGTAGGGGAATATATTGTGTTAGGCAGGATACGCGTGTATTATGCGGTAGGCAATGACTCCATAGGCATTTCTTATTGTGGAAAGGATGAATTTCGCGCGATCATAGAGCTTTGCTGGAAATCCATTACCGGACAGGAAATGCCGGGAAATGTATTCTGGAATGTATTGGAGGAGCCGGATGCCAGTATTGCAAAGCATCTGACAAATGATATGCTGCATTATCAGGAGAGGCGTAAAGCGCACAATCCGATCCGACAGGAGCGCCGTGAGCAGGAGAGCATTCGCAGAGGAGATCTGCAGGCGTTGGAAGAAAGTATTAATGAATCTTATGGAGGAGAGATCGGAAATGTTTCCAAGGATGTACTAAGACACTACAAAAATATAGCAGTATGGGTGATCAGCAGTGCGTCTCGAAGCGCCATTCAGGGAGGAGTCACCCCGGAAAAAGCCTTGTCTATGTGTGATAGCTTTTTACGCAATGTAGAGGATAATCTGCAGGAGCCACTGGAAGTTGAGAAGGCGACCAGAGAGGCAGAATTTATCTTTGCGCGTGAGGTACGCGATCTGCAGCGAAAAAACTGTGAAGATGTATTAACTTCTCAGGTCAGAAATTATATTTATCTGCATATTATGGATAAACTTCAAGTGACAGACATTGCAAAAGAGTTTGACGTCACACCGAATTATTTATCCGATCGTTTTCGCAAGCAGGAGGGGATTTCGCTGAAGCAATATATTATAAATGAAAAAATTGAAGCAAGCGAGTATTTTTTGAAGTATACCGATAAGTCTATCGGCGAGATCAGTGAACATTGTGCATTTGGTTCACAAAGTCGCTTTACTCAGTATTTTAGGGAAAGACATGGTGTGACACCAAGCGCCTATCGCAGAATATTTCAACAAGAACATGAGATTTGAAAATGCGGCAGTTGTTTCTAAGCATTTTGGAGACACAATCTTACAAAAATTAACCGCGATAGCATTTACTTGTTTTAGGCTACGTGATATAATAGGCAAGATTATAGTGATACGCGCGGTCTCATAAACGAAATGCCGGAAGTTTGGTATTCGGGAATACAGTGTTACAAATGCTGTAATGTTTGCATGGGACGAAATGGGAGGGAATATGACAAAGAAAATACGATCGGTCAGCAATACGTGCATAATTATGCTTGTTTGCATCGGGATAAATTACATGGGAAAGGTATTGGCAGCAGACTGGCATTTGCCGTTGTGGATGGATTCCATCGGCACGGGGATGTCAGCGTGTTTACTTGGCCCTTTTTTTGGCGCTTTATGTGGTGCAACGAATAATATTCTGTACGGAATGAGAAATGTCACCAGTTATGCGTATGCATTTACCAGCGTTGCGATTGCAATCGTTATGGGAATCTGTATGCGCAGACATATGATACGTGACTGGTTTGGTGTCTTTACGACCAGTGCACTTGTTTCGGCCGTTGCAGTCATTGTCTCTACACCATTTAACTTGATATTTTTTCAAGGGTATAACGGCAACCTGTGGGGGGATGCTTTATTTGATATGTTCCGGTATTATCGTATTCCGGTCGTGATCGCCTCCGGGTTATCCGAGCTTCTCGTGGACTTTCCGGATAAAGTGGTTACGGTATGCATCATATTTGGTATATTGGGTATCATCAAGGGCGATCGTTTCGAGTGCAATGCAGAGCGGAAATCTTCAGGTGCCTTAATGATCGGTATTGTCGTTACAGCGGCGTTAATTGGCAGTGGACAGAAGTGCGTTGCAGCAACAGCCGGTAATAAATATACATCAACGTATTCACAGACAGTATATAATGGCGAGAATGGCCTGATCGGTGGTGAGGCAAACGATATTGTAGAAACCAAAGATGGATATTTGTGGATCGGAACTTATTCAGGGCTGTATCGTTTTGATGGGTCTACGTTTGATACGATGTCCGATATGAAGGATGTCAAAAATGTAAATTGCTTGTTTGAGGATGAGGAAGGTCGTTTATGGATCGGAACCAATGACAATGGTGTATCGATCTATGTCCGAGATAAAATCAGTAATATATTGACGGTGCAGAATGATCTTGCATCCAACTCAATCCGCTGTATTGCCGAAGATGAGCAGGGAAATTATTACATAGGTACTTCGGATGCATTAAGTATTGTAACGATCAGTAATGGACTGAAGGTGCGCAAAACCTTACAGGAAATCATGTATGCACGTTCTATAGCAACAGGCAAGGCTGGCGATGTTGCCGTTGTCAATAATTCAGGACAATTATTCATTATCAACAATCAGATGATCAAGGAGACGTTCACGTTAAAAACCGGCAATGCAGAAACATTTTATACTTGCTGTAAGTATATGGACAATGGGGATCTGCTGGTCGGAACAACGACAAATGAAATGTATCGTCTCCGCAAAACTAATGGAAAATATCGAACAATAAAACGCTATACAACGGGAAATCTTCAACAGATAAGCAGTATTGCTTCGGACGATCAGGGGAACTATTGGGTATGCAGTGGAAGCGGTATTGGCTATTTGCAAGGAGAGAAGTTTCATACGTTTGATACGAATACGTTCAACAGTTCTATTGACAATATGACGATGGATTATCAGGGAAATCTTTGGTTTACATCTTCTCGCCTGGGGCTTCTCAAGTTGTCTAAAACCTGCTTCACGGATCTTTTTCGACAGTACTCATTGGAGAAACGTGTTGTTAATACAGTGACAAAATGGCAGGACTGCATATACATTGGAACGGACGATGGACTGCAGATCATTGATGAAAAGCAACAGTGTGTGAGTGACAATAAATTGACACGCAAGCTTCGAGGGCGAAGGATCCGCTGCATGACAGTAGATTCTGCCGGTCATCTTTGGATCGCTATCTCCGGAGAGGAGGGGTTACTCGAAGTGACACCATCCCTGCAGATCACAGAATACGGACCGAATAAAGGAACCATCAGCAATCGCTTTCGAACAGTGATGGAGCTGAAAGATGGGACGATGGCAGCATCTGAAAATACAGGAATAGATTTTATTCGAAATGGGAAAGTAGTGGCAACGATCGGCGAGGAGGACGGCTTAGGCAATCCTCAGATATTGTGTATGCTGCAGTGTTCAGATGGAACTATTTTAGCAGGAAGTGACGGAAGTGGTATTGCTGTGATCCGTAATAATAAGATACAGCGTACGGTTTCGATGAAAGAGGGACTTACTTCCGATGTTATTTTGCGCATTGTTGCGCTTGATAAAGGATATTTGATCATTACCAGCAACGGATTATGCTATATGAATGATAAGCTGGAATGCAGAAGCCTGTCCGGTTTTCCGTACTCGAACAACTATGATGCAATGGTAAACAGCGATGGTAAAGTATGGATACTAGGCAGTGCAGGTATTTACATAGTTACTCAGGACAGTTTGATCCAAAATGAAAAATACACGTATGAATTGCTCGATGGCAAAAGAGGACTGGATGGTTCACTTACTGCTAACGCTTGGAATTATATCGATGATAAAGGTAACTATTATTTGTCTTGTAATAGTGGAGTGTATGTGGTAAATATTGAACAGTATAATAAAAATAAAACCATTTATCGTATGTGGCTCAATGACATTACGGTAGATGGAACCAAATATTATATCAGTAAAAGCGAAACGACATCGATCGGAGAGTCGGCGGATAAGATTGAGATCACACCGATTCTTATGAATTACACCAAAGAAGATCCATACATTAGTTATTATTTGAAAGGATTTGAGCACAAAAAGAATATTGTCCGACAAAGTGAACTTGGAACGATCGTTTATACGAACCTGCCGTCTGGAACCTATACGTTTGTAATCTCCATATTGGATTATACCGGGACGAAAGAGATCGAAAGCAGTTCGTATTCCATCGAAAAGCCGGAACGCTTTTGGGAGACGTGGTGGTTTAAGGCATATTATATTATTATTGTGGTTATGATCATTATGTACCTTACATGGCTGATCACGAGACTGCAAAGCAACCGCGTGATCGAGCGACAGAATCGCGAGATTGAATTAGCCAAAAAACAGGCGCAGATGGGTAATGAGACGATTCTTGCCATTGCAAAAACTGTCGATGCCAGAGATGAGAATACAAGCCAGCATTCGGAGCGCGTTGCAGAATATTCCGTGCTAATTGCAAAGCGGATGGGCTGGAGCAAAGAACGATGTGAAGCTTTGCGTAAGATCGCATTGCTGCATGATATTGGAAAGATCGGTATACCGGATGCCGTACTTAATAAGCCGTCACGATTGACGGACGAGGAGTATGAGATCATGAAGAGTCATGTGTTGATCGGCGGTGATATACTAAAAGATTTCACAATTGTGCAGGATGTGGCGGATGGCGCCAGATATCACCATGAACGTTATGATGGCAAAGGATATGCCAAGGGGCTGAAGGGAGAGGAAATTCCATTAAATGCGAGAATTATTGGGATTGCCGATGCGTTTGATGCAATGTCCTCGAATCGTGTGTATCGGCAAAAGATGGATATGGATTATGTGTTATCAGAACTTCACAAGGGAAGTGGAACACAATTTGATCCTAATATCGTTAAAATTATGATCTCGCTGATAGAAGAGGGCATTATCGATCCGTCGAAGAGATACGAGGGGGGAGAAGCATGAAGAAACAAAAAATGGCAGCATTGATCACTTGTATTTTGGTTATTGGCTTAGCGGGTGTATGGCATTGTGTTGTACAAAAAAGTCAGGTAAAGGAATCGATAAAAGTTGGTTTTGTCTATATTGGGGATGAAAGTAATCCTTATGTGTACAATTTTATACGGGCACAAAAAAGCATTGAAAATCAGTTTGGTGATAAGGTGCAGGTCGTAGAGAAATTTAATGTACCTGAAAATGCAGTAGAGGAACCGCTTGTTGAATTGGCAAAAGAAAAATGTGATGTTATCTTTGCGACCAGTTATGGATATGGTAAGACAACGAAAGAAGTAGCTAAGAAATATCCGGAAATACAATTTTGTCAGGCAACAGGGGACAATGCGAATCAGAATCCCATTGTTTCTAATTACCATACTTACATGGGAGCTGTATATCAGGGAAGATATATTGCTGGAATTGTGGCTGGCATGAAATTGCAGGAAATGATTTCAGAAGGTAAGATTACACCGCAAGATGCTAAGATTGGTTATGTTGGAGCTTATGCTTATGCGGAAGTAATATCGGGATATACGGCTTTTTTGCTGGGGGCACGTTCCGTCGTTCCCGAGACAGTTATGACGGTTTGCTATGCAAATACATGGAGTAGTTATTCGTATGAAAAGGAGATTGCAAAGTCGTTGATAGAAGATGGCTGTGTGATCATATCGCAGCACTCAGATACCACAGGGCCGGCAGTTGCCTGTGAGGAGATGAGCCAGACCGACAAATATGAAGTGTATCATGTCGGTTACAATCAAGGCATGACCAGCGTGGCACCTACAACATCTCTGATCGGTTGCAAAGTCAATTGGGAGCCTTATGAATCCGCAGTGATTCAAGCGGTATTGGATGGCAAAAAGATTGAAAGTGAACTGGATGTACAAAAAGAAAAGAATGATGCGTGGGGCGGACTTGCAGACAATTGGGTACAAATGCTGGAGTTGAATGAAGTAATTGCAGCGCCCGGGACCAGGAAGGCTGTGAAACGCGCGATTGATGGATTCGCCAAAGGACAGATCAAGGTGTTCTATGGCAAATATACGGGGGTAAATCCGTTGAATCCTTCCGACAAGATAGATCTGACCAAAGAATATCAAGAAAATGCGAAAGCATCTGCACCGGGATTTTGTTATCAGTTGGATGATATTGTCACGGTAAAAGAAATGGATACGCAACAATAAAAATGACGCTATGGAGGAAGATATGTCAGCCAAGAAAAAAATAATAAAGATCACGTTTGGGGCAGCAGCAATTATGATGCTGTTAAGTGGTAGAAATACAGCGAAGGTTTCGGCACAGACTGTGTCGGAAGATGGTGAGCGTTACCGCATTGAGCAAAATGAAGAGGATGGCAAACGGTATTTGACCGATCGTCATGGACAGACGGTGGCAGGGTGGCATGTCCGTATTGGCAATAAATATTATCGTATTGGTAAAGTAAATGATATTGGTTTATGCCGATCTAAGCGATTCAAAATTATCTTTACTAAAAAGAATGGTCAACTCGTGCAAAATGGTATGGCGCGAGGATTTTCCTTTGATGCCAGGGGCTTACTGGCAGTGAAACGCGGGATCTACCGTATTAGTGGAAAATACTACTATATTGATCATGGCTATATGTATAGCAGGGACTATAGAAAAAAGGGAACACAGTATTTTATGAATCTGGATGGCAGTGTTGCTTATTATCGGAATAAGCATACCTGTTATGCGCCATCTGGTAAGAAACTGACAAAACAGCAGCGTAAGGAAGCGGTTGCCAGGGAACATGCGCGTGTGATCATTCGTGAATGTGTTCAGAAGCAGCATCGCAAAAAAGCGATGTCCCAGTCCAAAAAGTTGGACAAATGTTTTATGTGGGTTGTGAAAAATTATGATTACTCCGAACGAAAATGTGATGGTAAGAAAGGCTGGACATCGAAATCTGCAGATGCGTTATACCGTTTTCAAACCGGAGACTGCCGTACATTGTCCGTTGGATTTGCTTTTTTGGCTTCGGAACTTGGCTATAAGCGTGTTGTTATTGCGCAGGACACAAGTGATCGTTTTTCGGGAACGCATGTGTGGGCAGTCGTGAATGGAAAATGCTACGATCCGTTGTTTTACAATACAGCGAAACCAAAACGGTATCTTCCGGTATTCAAGGGATCTACGCAGAAACAATATACAGACAAAACCCATTGTACAGTTAATGGAAAGTTTCGTCCGGGAGACTGATCAGTTAATATAGGGATTCGAAGATCGGATCCAACGTTTTTTTACATCATCCGCATATTCTATAGATAAAGGATAGATCAGATCATTACTTCCAGTGATATCTTTTTGGGAGATACTCTGTATGTGATTGATATTCATAATAGTAGAACGGTTGGTTTGAAGAAAATAATCAGGAAGAGCATCACACAGCGTGTTGATAGTTGCTCGCTGCCGATACAAATCTGTTATTGTATCAATGGCAATATAATGGGAAGATTTGATACAGCGAAAGGCTATAATGTCAGAGTATTTTATCTGTTTTGTTTCGTGTTTGGATATGGAAATGGTATAACAGTCATCCATAAGCTGTGTGATCACCGGTGATAATGCGAATGTTATCTCTAGTAATGTGACAGGTTTGACAATATAATACAAGGCACGTACGCGATATCCCTGCAGTGCATAATCCTCGTGGGCAGATAATATAATGATCGTACCAAGATAATTAGCATTGCGAAGAGATTGAGCAAGTGTTAATCCGGAGCCATCCGGCAGTTCGATATCTAAAAAAATAACATCAAAAGAAAGCATCTTATCAAGAGTGCACGAAGCGCAATCTGTAAAAACGGATGTATGTAATGTAACAAATTGCTCTTTGGCCCATTGGTTTAAGGTGGTTTGTAATTGTTGGCAGTGAGCGGGAGAATCCTCGATCATTGCTATGTTTAATTCTGGTTTCATATACGTTCTCCTATTTCTCCGGGATTAAAATAGTCACACAAAAAGAAGTGGAATTTTTTGTGATGTCTATAATCCCATTTGCAGCTTCTACAGTTTTTTGCACATTGAGTAGTCCAAAACCATGCTGACTTGTATCTGCTTTGCTGGTTCGCAGTGCATGATCTTTATCGGTTAAATATTCACCTGTTGATGTGTTCTGCACAATGATCTGCAGAGCGGCACGGAAAGGTTTCATGGATAGCACAATAGATGGTTGTGCTGCGGGATCCTGATGTTGCAGTCTTATACATGCTTCAATAGCATTATCTAATAGATTGCCTAAAATCGTTGTTAATTGCAGATCAGATAAGGGCATTTTATCGTTGACCAATAGGGAATGCTTTAATTCAATATGTTGTGATCTGGCATAACGTATCTTGCCGGACACAATAGCATCAATACTTGCCACCCCTGTATTTACATCATTTAGATAATCCGGGAGATTGTCCTGCAAGGATTGTATGTATTGTGTGATCTGTGAATCTTTATGATTGGCGGCGAGCCCCTTTAGAGTCAACAGATGATTTTTGTAGTCATGCTTCCATGCCCGTATTCCATCTGCAGTTTCTTTGGCATGCTGCAATTCAGCTAATACAGTTTGTTCTTGATGTTGCTTTTGTACTAGATCTGCATTTCGTTTATTAGTAGCACTGATCTGGAAGATCAATAGAATCATAAACAGGATTATTATCATGACACTAAAGCTGATTCCCTGAAGACGAAAAAATATATTTTGTGGGATATTTTTTTCATAAGTGATCAGGATATCTAATAATATATTGCAACAGATCACGCCAAGTATACTGGTTATATATGTTGCAGCGTATAAAAAAGAGGACATCATTAAGTCTGCTTTCATTAATTTTGCAAACAATATACAAAATAAAGCACATATTAGTAAATACGCGAAAGTAGAACAATAACGGTGATCACCCCCTAGATCAAATGAGCGTAGTGTCGATGCAAATAGTTGATCACATAATGAAAAGGAAAGCTTATCTGCAATCAAACTGATCAACGTAGGGAGTATGGATACATACACCTTTTTAGCAAGTGAGCCATCAAATAAGGCGAGGAGTAATAGCAAATCAAATAATAACAACAATAGTTGAACAAAACCATAGTTCATATTATTTATATTACAAAAACACGTAATAGCCGTTTCTATAATAATAGCACCGAAAATTCCAAAGTGTCGATAAGATGTGTATATCGGACGTACGGAAAATATTCGTGTGAAGAATAGGATAAATATTGTACTCTCTAATAGATTTACCATTATTTCCCAAATAGTTTCTATCATAAATTAGTACTCCTTAACTATATCTTATATATGTAATAACTACATATTAGCATATGTATTTACATAAGTCAATTGACGGCGATGAATTTGAGACTGTGACTGTGAATTATGGGAATCATAATATTAACATATCAGTTTTAGTAAGAAACTGTTTTTTGAGGCTCATGAGTGCTAAAATACAGGAACCGATAATGCCAGAGCAGATGGAGCTATAATAAGGTAAATGGCAAAGGTATAATATTACACTGAGTACGGATAGAACAAAAAAATTACGTAGGCACTTTGCTCTGGCATGTTGGATCTGATTAGCAGATAAAGGATGGTTTGGATGCTTGATAGGAGCAAAGTGGTAGATAATGAACAGGCAGGCAATATATGTGGGGGTACAGAAAGAGGGATGATACAGCCAAAATCTGTTGATCAATAAGGAAAATATGCCAATGCTGGTGCTTAGACACAGGCAGCTAAAGTGTGTCTTACAATGGAATCCTCCAAGTTGTGTTCGTATCAAGAGAAAGCTGAGCGTCCATATGATCATAGCTGAGATCTGGTGCCAAAGTATCGCTACAATTAATAATAATAAATTGCCAATAAATTCACTGATAAAACATTCAATGCCGTATATATATACTTCTGCTGTGTCTGTAGCTTGTCCATATTTCATAAAATACTGTGTCAATAGTTCTGATAATCTGTGAATCATTTTTAACATCCTTCCTGTGGGTATAATGTGAAGCATACGAACATGGTTGTAAGTTCATTATACTCTTAAAATATAGCCACTGTAATAGAAAAGTCAATATTAAAAAAAACTATTCAACGCCAAAAAAACGCAATTCAACGCCAAGTTATTGAAACCGGATAATGCGGATGCTATAGTGGCAATGTGAAATATTTTTGCAAACATGCCTTGTCGAGGCAGATGTTATGAGCCAATGTTGCCAGAAGAGTTACGGCATCACACAGGGGAGTAGATTTAGAAATCTACATGGGCGTATTGCTATTACGCCAAGAAATCTGCAGTACTTGAGAACAGACCTTCTGTACCGCAGATTAAAATTTCACTTGATAATTATAGCATATTAGGTCTGTGTATGCTATGTACATTAAAATATGCAGCAAATCTGCAGGAAAGAGGTACAGATATGAAAAAGAAATTGAAACAATTTAAAAAGTATTCTAGCGTGACCGTAATGGCATTGTTACTTAGTACAATGATTTACACAACACCAGTAATGGCTACTTCGGCGGAATTTAATCAGAATACGCGTGTAGACAGTAATAGTTGGACTAAAATGGCTTCACCCAAAAAGAGCACTAGCAATCATTTTGCGGCAATCTATTTGCGAGATATGATGGATATACACCATAATTCAAACAATAATTATGAACAATTATATGCGAGAATGAGTTATAATCAAACGACAGTAATTGATCGAAAGATGTCCGGCGCAGGTTCTTATGAGGGAGGAAAAGCGTTACTGAAAAGAGGTAAAAAAACCTGCTTTTTACTGAAACAGAGATACTGCAGCAAGAATCAACAGATTAACATCTTTTTAGAGGGACATAATCCGAAGTATGATTGCTATGTTAGTGGATCATGGAATATTGATCGTGCAAATTCGAAGGTTGATTAGTCATCGTTTGATTATAGCAGAAGGTTTTGGCGCAACGGTCTTTGGTAAAGTAGGTCGTTGTGTTAATTCTGTGTATGAAAGGGAAAGAAATATATGAAAGTGAAATTCATTTTTATAAGTGTAGTATGTATGATTTGTCTTGGTGCTGGGATCCTCTGCCGAGATACTATATCACATTCGATATTTAAATCCGGAACGCGGATGTCGGCATGGGATAACATGAAAGTGCAATTTGATCTCAATGATCTGGTTGGACAGAAGGATGACGTTACTGCATCGTGGCAGGATGGTATAAAAGAATACCGTACGAAAAAGGGATTAAAGCATGTGTATGATGAGTATGTAAATGTAGGAGTATTCTATGTGTCCGATGATTTTATAAAAACTTCAGGATCAGCAACAGGACATATGAAGTTGCTTAAGAGCATTAAGAGTGATGGCTCTGTCAAAGAGGGAGAGACGATTTCGGTTACGTATTCCTGTAATTATATTCCAAAAAAAGACAATATATATCAGACAAGTAATATTACCCCTATGATTCGTCAGAATGAATGTTATTTGTTGGTTTACGATAAAATAGTAAATTCAGATATATCAGAAAAGTTTGAGACGCATGGAGCTAAGCTGCCAATAAATTATTCAACAGGCAATAGTGCATCTTGGGATATATCTCCATTGCGGCTTTCTGACAGCCAGACCCTTAAGATCATTGAAAAAGGAAAAGTATATACGATAGAAGAGTTATCTGATTATGATCTTTTTACATGCGGAACAGGAATCTTACAAGAATGGTATCGCACCAAAGATGCAATCTTGAGATATTACGTGGGAGATAACTATGCAGAACTTGCGGCCAACTGGAAACGAAAGGAGCGTACAGGTAATGAATAAAAAGAAATACAGCAGTATATGGCGGGTATATGTCAGTGAACTTTACCGATTATTTCATAAGCGGAGTTTTTGGCTTGCGTTTATGGTGTTGTTTTTGTATGCTGCGGCAGATTATCTACACACCGCCAGTTGGATAATCCGGGGATTTGTAAAGGAACCGTATGCCGCAAGCGGCTATTTTATGGGAGCATATCAGAGTTTCAATAAATATCAGCCGATATTTATCAAGGTTTTTCCGCTTCTCATGGCACTTCCTTGTGTGTCAGCGTGGTATGAGGAGACGAAAAGAAGCCGCAATGCAGCTTTGGTTATGCAGCGGACGAGCCCGTTCCGTTATCTGTCTGCTAAGGCAATGGCGTACTTTACAGGAAATGCAGTTATGGTGTTTGTGTGCTATGCGTTGAATCTGCTGGCATGTGAGCTGACCTATGGTGAAGCCTATCCGACACCATTTGGGGAAAGATACACGGAATTATATTACATGGATCTGGCAGACAATCATCCGATGCCTCTGATGGGCTATTATGTGACACATACGGTACTCTATCTGTTTGTATTTTGCATAGTGATCGCAGTGTTTGCAGGAGTGCTTGGATTGTTCGCATATGCCTGCAGCCTGTGGCTGACCAGAAGCTTTGCCTTGGTGTTTGTATTATTATATGGGTTCTTTTATTTTACGATGCGTTACTCACAGTATATTAAGGGATTCGATCTGAGCTATGTCCTATGTGTTGGCGACCGTTGGAATACAGGGTATACACAAATATTTTTGCTCATAAATATAGGTCTTGTATTATTGTCAGGGATATTGATCGCAGTGAGACGAATCCGGGGATTGGAGATGTATTTTTGAAAAAGAAAATAATTTTTTTGATGATTGCTTCTGTTTTTTTGGCTTTTTTCAATAATCTTACATTTCTGTTTGGAACCTGTTATCCGGGAAATACGACGGATGATATGTTTGTCAGCAGCATCTTTGATTCTATTAAAGTGGTGAAAACACATTCATTGACGCTGGGTATGCAGAATCTGTTTGTATTGATTGTGTTTATTTTTGTCATGCATGATTATCTCAGTAGAGAGATCCTGAATCAGGGAGTCTACGCATTGGTGCGGATGCACAGGCGGACGAAATGGCTTGTCCGCAGGATGGCAGGGTTGGCTGTTATATGCGCAGTCTATATGGGAATTTATTTGACCATTGTTTACGAACTTAGTTCTTACTATGTGCATAAACGACTGGTTATTCCACATTCCGCAGTGCTGCCGAAGGCATGGCTGGCATTATTTATGATGGTATATTTTGCGGCTGTGTTTACGGTGGTTTCAGATATTCGGATTGGACGGAGTGCTTCCTGTATCGTTGGGGCTGTTGTGTTAGCTGCATTGATCATGATCGGAATGTATGAACCTTACCGGAAATATAAGGATGCCATGTGGATGCTTGCATTAAATCCGGCATGCGCTATGTTTGTTTATACAACGGCAGGAAAAATAGGTTTTTTGAAAATGCTGACTGTGTTTGTGGGAGAGATCACAGCTCTTATTTTAGCCTGTGCCAAGTGGCTGGAGCATATCGATCTTATTAAAATTGAAAGTGAAGGATATTGACGGAGCAGATTGCCGGACAGACAGAAAGGGAGGAACACAAATGGAACGAATTGAATTGATTCATGTCAATAAAAAACTGGGTGGTAAAGAGGTATTAAAAGGAGTAGATCTGACGCTGGAGGAAGGAAAACTTTATGGAATTATCGGAGAAAACGGAAGTGGTAAGACAATGCTGCTGCGTCTGCTGGCGGGACTGATCCATCCGGATGACGGAGAAGTGCACTACGGCGGCAAGAAAGTGAAGAAACTGACGCAGGTGGTAAATATAGGTTTAAGCATCGAAAATATAGGATTATATGATGATATGACCGTGTATCAGAATATGAAATATTATGCAAAGTTAAGCGGTGGATGTGACAAAAAAAAGATAGAAGAGACGCTTCAGAGAATGGGATTAACAGACCGAAAGAACATGAGATTTGCAAAGTTGTCGCTGGGCTTAAAACAGAAGGCAGTGTTAGCGCAGGCAATTTTATCAAGCCCGGATCTTTTGCTGCTTGATGAACCAACGAATGGTTTGGATACGGATGCGAAGGATGCGTTCAAAAAGGTGGTTTTGGAAGAAGTTCAAAGAGGCTGTACGGTTGTGGTGGTCAGTCATGATCATACCTTTGTGGAGCAGGAGGTAGATGGATTGTTTCATATGGAAAATGGTGTGCTTACGGCTAAGGCTGTGCAAATGTGATTGGTAAAATTTTATGAGTGGAGGAGAGAATGTTTAATTCTTAAGAATTATTAAGATTGTATGCAACATATTGACGAATCATCCTTTTTTTGATGTACTAAAAGTATAAGAAGTGGACATCTTACATACATTCATTTTGTACTTTATGATCTAATGTTGAAGAGATGATGTGTATGAAAGACCAGTGGAGATAATAAAGTCTAAATGCTATCAAAAGGGGGATTTCGATATGAGAAAACTAGTAAAAAATGTGCTTGCAATGTTAATTGTTGGAGGAACCGCAGTTGTTATGGGGAATGGAACTGCTTCGGCAAGTAACGGCATAGCTATTAACGAACAAAACTTCCCGGATGCACAGATACGTCAAATTGCCACACAGTACGACAGCAACAAAGATCAAATACTTGACACATCAGAACAGAAAAAACTGACAGAACTGATCGTTATTGAGACAACAGAAAATACAGGAGTTCAGGGAAATGTAATTCGCACCGCCAAAGGCATTACCGCTTTTAAAGGTGTAGAGTATTTTGCAGAACTAAAAAGTATATCAGTTGGTCAAAGTGGAAAACCTCAGTCAAGCTATAAGATTGCAAGTGATCTTTTCCAGTATACCAAACAGGTAAAAACAATTCGAGTTAATTATGCTTATGCAGATCCTGTAGATGCCAGATATAAGGATTCTGATAAACAAATGCTGGCGAAGAATACATCTATTGTTATAGATGATTCTATGCAGTGTGAAAGTTTGTCGTTGGAAGGCGTTCAAGTGCAAAAGATGCAGATTGTCTCAAAGAAGATGAAGAAGCTGTTGATCAAGACTTGTAACCTTCCGGATGAATACACAATAAACACACCAAATCTGCAGACATTGGGCTTAAAGGAAACATATGTCAAGAAGCTGCAGTATGGAAAGATGGATAAACTCAAATATCTGTCACTTGGGCTTAATGTAATTCAAAATGGAAAAGAGAAAGCTTTGCCTGTCACAGTACTTGATCTGCAGAAAAGCAAGAACATCGCAGAGTTGTCTGTTACCGGTTGCAGAATAAATAAGCTTGATCTGTCATCGGTCAATAAGACACTCCGTTTGGCCAGTATTACGCAATCTGGGAAATATCCGATCAAGCAGGTCCGCCTCGGCAAAATGGCAGCATTGAAGGGCTTATCTGTTAGTGCAAAATGCGCAGCAATAGATGCCTCTAAATGCAGCCGTCTTAATACATTAGAATGTGCCAGCTATGGGATTTTCAAAGTAAAGCTTCCAAAGTCAGTGCAATATCTTACACTCACCAGTCTTGATAAGAAGGGATGTAAATCGCTTAAGTTATCAAATTGCAAGAAGCTGAAAGCGTTGAAAGTGATTGGCTGCAAGAAATTAAAAACAATAAATTTAGCAAAATGCAGCAAGTTGTATTCATTAAAGTTGAAAGGATTAGTGTTAAAACGTCTCACGCTACCAAATAATAAAAATGGATTAAAAACTTGGCTTAAAAATTATGATTTTGCAGAAGTTTTGGATAAACAGGCAAGACTATTTGAAGATACGGATTATGTTTATGAACCGGCTTCTCCTAATTATAAAATACTTCAAAACACGTCTGTGAAAGTGTTAGACCTCAGCAGATTGACCAAGGTGAAACATGCAAAGACAACTTTAAAGAAAGCCTTTTTGAAGAATAAGAACGTGAAGAAAGTAGTTATTTCTAAAAAACTGTCGAAACATGACAAAGTATGGTTGCAGAAAAAAATAAGTTAAGATATACAAGGAATGATATGCTATATGTTTCAAAAGAAAATAAAATCTGCCCGGATATTGCCATTAGCTGATGTCGGTATCCGGGCATGGCCGGAACAGAATTTCTTATTTGGAATTCTAAGTGGATCAGAGGATGGTCGAAAGTGGATATACAATCATTTTATACAGATGAGAGGCTCTCATTATATCGGGTATCAGTGGGATGCAAAAGATGCCAGCATGACCTTTTATCCATATGCGATCCATTATCTTTTCCCTAATATGTTTGATCTGTGTCCGTTTGTTGAAAAAAATATGATACCAAAGTCATTGATTCTTGGAATATTTCGTTCATTCCATGAATTTGTGATCCATGCTATTGATGGTAGGTATTATATTTCTTCATTTTTGGATCATTTTTTTAGGGAGGACATGAGGGGGCATTATGGGTTTCATCATCCAACATTTATCTATGGCTATGATGGTGGAGAGCGGATTGTTTATATTGCGGATAATTTCGAACGTGGAAAATATGGCACCAAGAAGATCACATATGATCAACTTGACAGAGCATTTCGTTTAGTGCCGGATGATATGTGGAAGTATGGAGTTTATCTGTATCGAGTCACTTCCGCACAGTATTCTTTTGTGCCAGGGTACGTGAAAGAACAGCTTATGGACTATATTGCACCAGGAAATGGAATCTGTTACTTAAACCGTACAGTATGCCCGGAATCTTTTCATGATGGCAGTGACTATCTCAATGAGGTTTTCTTTGGTGTGCAGTGCTATGATCTGCTTGATCACTGCTTTCAGGCGGTGATCAGGCAGGATGATACGTATCCGTCAAAAGACTGGCGCAGTCTGGTTCAGCTCTGCGATCATAAATATCTGATGCGTAGGCGGTATCAGTAAGTGAAATTCTTTTATTGCAAGATGAAATGAACTTTTTGGGCTTCTAAATAGTCATATAAGTAGAGCCAATCAAAAGGGAACTTAAGGAATCTTGTCTGCATCTGTGGGAGAAGATGGCAGAGAATACGCAGACAATGTTTATGCGATCAAGAAGCATTATCTGTATATTCAATATGAAGAATATATCTGAAATAGAGGTAGATAGATGTATTGTTTTGTAGAAAAATTAGTAGACGAGATGATAGAATTTAATATCGTTGAACAATGTCAAAAAGAAGAGTATGTATACAGTATTTTATGCATTGCTGAATCTATAATATGGTTTGTAACAATAATATGTATAGGGATATTTTTCCATATATTGTGGCAAACTGTTGGATATCTGACATTTTTGTATATTTTGAGAAGGCGGACAGGAGGCTATCATTTATCACGTTTTATATCTTGTTATAGTTGCTCTATTGCGTTGTTTGTAATGATTTACTATTTATTACATAATGTAGCAGCATTAATACAAGTAGGAATATTTGGTGTATTTGTTGTATCCGGTATTGTTATAGAGATCATTGGAACTGTAAATCATCCCAATATGTTTATGTCTAAGACAGAGATTCTTCATGTTAAATGGCGTGCTAGAATCATTGCAGCAGTAGAAAGCAGTATCGTTATAATATTATGGATTGTTGGGAATAGAGGCATGGTATTGTATTTGGCTATGGCTATGATCACCTGTGCAGCACTTATGGTGTTGGCAATCGGACTGGGACAGGAAGTGAAAGAAACGTAGTTGTACGGATGAACCTAAGAGAGAAAAGGACAGTGGTAAGTTATTTGACAGATAATAAATATATATGCAATCTAGCAAAGAAAATTTATTTTTTACATATAACCTTATATTTTTGGCATATACCAAAATACATAGTATGTTTATGATATAATGAGCCTCAAAGAAAAACAAGCGGCTGCGAAGCAGACATTTGTTTTTCTGGGCTCATTAACGAGCAAAATAAGCTTGTGAAACAAGCGAAAAAGCTCTGAAAGAGCGTATTTGCGAGTTTGATAAAAAGGCGAATAGTCGAATGACGTTATGAGCCTCAAAGAAAAACAAGCGGCTGCGAAGCAGAATATACATATGTAATTTGGAGGAAGAAAGTGTTAAGTATTGCATTTTGTGATGATGAACCGATCATGTTAGAAGAACTTTTTAACGTGGTCAAAGGATACATAGATTCAAAAAAAGTTGAATTTACTGCAGATTTGTTTGAATCTGGTGAAGAGTTTGTGGAAAAGGGAGTACGATGCAGGAAATATGATATTGTATTTTTGGATATTGAAATGAAAGAGATGAATGGATTGGAGGCTGCTGCATGGTTTCGTAAATTGAATGAACAGTCAAAGGTCATTTTTGTGTCTTCTCACGTAGAGTATACGCTAGATGCGTTTAAGGTGGCGGCATTTCGTTATATTATCAAGAATAAGGATACGATGACGCAGGCGGTGCAGGAAGCGTTAGATGCATGTCTTGATATAAATCCAGAAATAAAACAGGTCAAGAAATATCATTTTACAGAGTTAGATATGTTCCTCCAAACGGAAGATATTATTTATATAGAAAGTATACTACATGATTTGAAATTTCATATTCAAGCAGAAAGCAATTATGTATTTACTTTGGCAAGATGTACACTCAATATTTGGGAACAGGAAAATCATTGGAATGGGTTTGTTCGTATTCATCAAAGTTACTTGGTAAATATGAAGTATGTATATGCCTATAATTCTAAAGAAGTTGAACTTTTAGACGGAACAGTTTTGACAATATCAAAACAGAGAAAAACAGAAGTTTGCAAACTGTTTCGTGATCAGGCAATTCCAAGGCGAAAGCGAAATACATAGGAAACTTATCAGGTAGAGGAGAGTTGATATGTTAGGATTTATTCAAGGACTTTTATTAATTATTATTGAAGTCAGTATTTATTTTTTTTACGCACAGACTTTTTGTGAAGCAGGAGATAAAATCACAGTAAAGCGTACAATAGCAACCGTTGTTATATCGGTGGTTTTGCTGGATGTGATATCAACAATATTTGCTAAGTATTTTGTGATTAAATTATTGATGATAGTGCTTGTTTTGAGTATAATGCTGCAGTTTTCTTTTCGACAGAATTGGAGAAAGAGTATTGTGCTTGCAACAATATATCAAAGTATTATTTTGGTTGTTGATTTTTGTTTTATTGTTTTGGCAAGTATGTTTTTGGAAAATAGGATTATTTCATTATCGTCGACGCAGATGTTACTTGCTTTATTGTCAAAAAGTATCTTGTTTTGTTTGATCTATATCGTCAATAAGATATTTATACGGCGCAAGGTAAATGCAGTAGCAAACAGGATATGGCTTCGCTTTATGGCGTTTCCAGTGGTGACCTTTTTGATGATTGCATTGCTTGTAGCAGATTTGCCTAATATTCAATCGGTCCATCAGGTCACAGTATATGGAATGCTTGCTGTATGCTTGATAGCGATTAATTTTGTAGTAGTATACTTTTTGGATATGATTGTTCAAGAGAAAGCAGAGAAGATGCTGCATTTGGAATTTAAAAATGACACGGAAGCGCAGATGAAGTTGTATAAAAATATATGTCAAAATAATGAAATACAGAAAGCGAGCATTCATGAATTTCACCATCATTTGACTTGTCTGACTTCTTTATGTGAGAAACAGAAGTATCAAGAATTGGAACATTATTTACACAATATAGACCAGAAATTGTCTTATAATGTGGAGTGGATGAATACAAATCATGTGATTGTGAATACTGTGTTAAATCAAAAATATAACGAAGCTGCCAAAAGGAAAGTTTTGATCGTATGTCGTTTTAATGATTTGAAGGGAATTTGGCTGGAAGATCAGGATGTTGTTGTGATATTAGCGAATTTATTGGATAATGCGATTAGAGCGAGTGAAGAATGTGAGGAAGAACATACGATATATTTTACGATGCGTCTGATTGACGGGACATTGTCGTTGGATATTCAAAACACCTATCAAGGACCTGTGACAATAGTGGATAATGAACTACGCACAACGAAGAGGGAAGATGGCCGGCATGGATATGGCATCAAAAATGTACAGCATGTTGTAGCAAACTATGGAGGAACATTTCGGCTGTCCTTGGAAAGAAGATTGTTCGGAATACATATTACGATTCCTCAAAAGATATGATTAGTATGTATGAGAATGATTCTCTGAAAGATTAGACCAAGAGAGAGTTTTTTGCACAATGCGGATATAATAATGCGAATATAGAATAAAAAGAGTTGCAATCAGAGAAATTATATGATAATATATATATTGTTCGGCGTCTCTGTTGAGACGTTGTATCTGACATAGTATGATCTTATGTTTTTGGACCTTTAGCTCAGTTGGTTAGAGCAATCGGCTCATAACCGATCGGTCCAGGGTTCGAGTCCCTGAGGGTCCACTGGATGAGCTGAAGAGAATTACATAAGAGGATACTTCAGCTTATCATAATGGCCTAGTGGCTCAGTTGGTTAGAGCGCCGCCCTGTCACGGCGGAGGTCGAGGGTTCGAGTCCCTTCTGGGTCGTTTTATTATTATATGGGATCTTAGCTCAGCTGGGAGAGCATCTGCCTTACAAGCAGAGGGTCACAGGTTCGAGCCCTGTAGGTCCCATAAGCAGTTATTTTACTGCGATGCCGCAGTGGCGGAACTGGCAGACGCCCAGGACTTAAAATCCTGTGGGTAGTGATACCCGTACCGGTTCGATTCCGGTCTGCGGCATTTTCATTTTAACTTTTTCCTTTCAGAACGTCTCTAATTTACAGAGGCGTTCTGTTATTTTATCTGGAATGTATTATGAGATATCCCGGTTTAGCAAGGTATATAAAGTTTGAGTTATTGCATTAAAGATCAGCAGATCTTGTTGCCATTAGCGGTCATTTTGAATCGCATATGCAGGACTTCAGCAGAACGTTTACACATCAGCATTCTTTGGAGAAAAATTTCAAAATAATCCATCATAGAGCAGATAGATTCGTCCAGTTGTATGCTAAATTGTATCTGCTCCTTTTGTGGACGGATATGCAGCGCTGCACCGGTAACAGCATAGTTTACCCGGTCATGCTGATCAAATGCTTCTGGAGTCTTTGTCTGTACCCGGTCACGTCTCACGTCCGTTTTGTCGGCCAATATCAGTGCTGCTGAAATAGGATTTGTTGCATGACCTGTTTTTTCATCGTGTTCTCCGATTGCATTCATGATCAATGCAATTTCATCGTAATCCATATTAAGATCTTTTAGGATAGAATGGGCAAGTACAGCACCGTGGTGGGCGTGATCCTTGCGGTTGATGCAGTTGCCGATGTCATGCATATAGCCGGCAATCCGCGCCAATTCCACCGTTCTATTATCATAACCAAGCTTTTGTAAAATACGGGCAGCTTGTTTGGAAACAATGGAAGCATGGATCGAAGAGTGATCGGTATATCCCTGTGTCTGTAAAGAGGCATTGCCTTGTTGGATATATGCATTGACTTCCGGTGATTTTTTGATCTGTTCGTATGTAATCTTGTTCGTTTTCATTGTAATCTCCATTCCGCAGACAATCTGCGATCGTGATTTTTCGATATATGTTTTCCTCGGCACATTGCTGCAAAGCGCATGCTAATGTAAGGAATGTTTTGGCGGTGCCGGCAGAGCCCTTCAGGATCACCAGTGGCAGTTCATTAGCTGGAGCAAGCAGTGCTTCTATTGCAAAGCGCTGGCCAACATTTCGGGGCTGAACACCAAAGGGACGAATGGAGTCGTATTGCAGACTAACGATAAAATTTTCTCGTACTTTTGCCAATAACGTACCGTAAGTAGTTTGATTGGTAATATACAAAAATTCGTTTTCTAACAATTCGCGATCTTTATTACATCGTTCAAACTTTGCTTTTTTTAATTCAATAGGAGTTCCCTGTAACAATTTTTGAAAGTCTTTATCCGTTAGTAAGATTTCGTTTCTTCCGTTGTATCGCAAATGGTCCTCATCGATCATTTCGTGTTTATAATCTTCCGCCTTAACTTTTAGGATATCTGCCTTGATTCGTACATTGGTATCTTTGGATACAAGAATAACCGGCTGCTCAGATTCTTCTTTCATCCCTTTTGCAACTTGCAGGATTCGATTATCCGGCTTATCTTTCCAGCCTGAAGGCAATATAACATGATCGTAATCCGATGTAATACGAATAGAACCACCGCTTTCTGTGGGAACACCTTTGATGAGATTCCCTTTGCGGCGCAAACTGTCAAAATTGCGTAGAGACTGTCTGGTATTATAGCCTTTGTCACCAGATGCCTTTTTATTGTCATCCAATTCTTCAATAACCATATCCGGTACGACGATCATATGTTTTCCAAAACGGTTCATACAATCTGGGTCAGCCATGAAAATATTAGTATCTAAAATATAAATTCTTTGTTTATCTGTTTTTTTTGCCTTGGGCATACTGACTCACTCCTCTGCTCGATCTTTGTACCATACATTATGTTGTATTTACGGTACATTTTTACTATACGATTTTGAAAAATACACTACTATCATATTTATGTAAATGCTATGTAATTTTTATTTTACGAAAGGAAATGGTTTCTTTGAATCCAGTAGCATTGAAACTGTGAAGTTTAGGCAAGTGAGAAATAAAATAATAGATCTTAAAAACAACAAAACGTCTCTGTATAAAACAGAGACGTTATATCAGGAAATAATTAAAATGAAAAATGCCGCAGACCGGAATCGAACCGGTACGGGTATCACTACCCACAGGATTTTAAGTCCTGGGCGTCTGCCAGTTCCGCCACTGCGGCATCGCAGTAAAATAACTGCTTATGGGACCTACAGGGCTCGAACCTGTGACCCTCTGCTTGTAAGGCAGATGCTCTCCCAGCTGAGCTAAGATCCCAACAACCATTCAAGTATAACGCATAACAGAATGATTGTCAAATAAAAATTTCTTTTGCCGATGAAAAGCTTGTAGGTTTGTTGATGAAAAACTTGTAGGTTTGTCTATGAAAAGCTGGCGTCTACTACTTTGTGCGAATTGACATCAATAAGACCATACGTATTCAGACGCAATGCCGGAATGACAGGCAGGCTGACAAAGCTGAGTGTCATAAACGGGTCGATATCCATAGGGATGCCCCAGTCATGAAGTGTTTTTTTCATCGTTTCCAGTTCGGCATTGACTTGTTCTAAAGGCTGATCTGACATCAGACCTGCAATCGGCAGTGGTAAAGTATGTTTCAGTTCACCCTGACAGGCAATGGCAAGTCCGCCTTCTGCTTCAATCACTGCATTGGCTGCTATGGCAATATCAGTATCGTTTGTTCCGGCCACAACCAAGTTATGAGAGTCGTGCCCGATACTTGTTGCAACTGCGCCTTTTTTGAGTCCATAGCCACCTAAGAAACCTTTGCCGAGATGTCCGGTATTTTTGTGGCGTTCGATAGCAACGATTTTTATAATATCATCGTCCGGATTGATACCATCTGCCCAGCCGTTTGCGCTGGTATCCGTATTCCAGTTGGCTGTGCGTTCGGAGGTAAGAAGCTCTCCTGCATGCAATTCGATGACGCGGATGTGCTCGCCCTGTTTTGGGATTACGAGCTGCGCTGGCGTAATCTTTTCCACATGAAAAGAATGGATGACACGCTCCGGAATGGAATCCGTATTACTGTTTACAGCCGTCGTTATTTGCCCGCGTTCGCTGATGAGCGTTCCCTGTTTGTAGACTTCCTGTACATGCAGATCTGTAAGATCGTTCAAAACAACGATGTCGGCATCATAACCCGGTGCGATGGCACCTGTGTCACGTAAACCGAAATACGTGGCAGCATTCAAACTGCCTGCTTTAATGGCACGAATTGGATCTGCACCTAAGTGAACTGCTTTGCGGATGATAGCATCAATATGACCGTCATTTAGAAGATCCAAAGGATGTTTATCGTCCGTTACAAGCAGGATCCGATTATAATAAGGAGCCTCGAATAGCGGCATAAGTTCCTGAAGATTTTTGGCAGCGGTGCCCTCACGGATCATGATCCACTGACCTCGTGACAGTTTTTCTTTGGCTTCTGCAATGTTGGAGCATTCGTGGTCTGAACGGATCCCTGCGGCTGTATAGGCATTTAATTCTTTGCCGCATAGCAATGGTGCATGTCCGTCGATAATGCGGTCATGTTCTAATGTTGTTTTGATCTTGGATAAGACAGATCCATCGGCTTGATTGACACCGAAAGCGTTCATCATTTCTGCAAGACCAAGAACCCTTCGATCATTATAAAAAGGTGTAATATCATCGGCATTCAGACAGGCTCCGGACTCATCTAAGTCTGTTGCCGGTACGCAGGACGGTACCATAAAGAAGACATCCAGAGGGAGATCTTTGGTTGCCTGCATCATATAGGTAATACCGTCACAGCCGGCAACATTGGCAATCTCGTGTGGATCGGTAATCACGGCGGTTGTGCCATGTGCGATGACAGCTCTTGCAAATTCCGAAGGGGTGACCATAGAGCTTTCTAAGTGGATATGTCCATCAATAAAACCAGGGCACACGAAGCGTCCGGTCATATCTTTTTCAATTTTGCCCTCGTACCGGCCAATGCCGACAATTTTGCCATCCGTGATCGCAACATCACCGACCTCAATGGATTCTGTAAATACGTTTACAATGGAAGCGTTCTTTAATACAAGATCTGCTTTTTGCGTTCCATTTGCTGTTAAAATAATATTTTTCATGTTTTTCACATTCCTCCTGCTGTTTGTGGTACACAATATTGCAATTATCTATGTACTCAAACTTCCCATATCTCAGATTACCACAGCCACATATTGTTTATTATGTCAAAAAATACTAAGTATTTTGCAGCCACAACATAGCGATTTCTGCCGTCAGAGAACTATAGTAATTGCCTTGCCGCATTTTCGTTTTTGGTGATTTCTAGAT
>ERZ773157.708-NODE-708-length-37956-cov-16.884277_pt1 | contig 37956 bp, 22 predicted proteins | sample MGYA00511480_ERZ773157 | MGnify/ENA primary metagenome ERZ773157 (study PRJEB29015, sample SAMEA2737863) | human gut metagenome | biome: human gut; feature: human-associated habitat; material: faeces | place: China | collected 2012 ... | reverse complement strand
GCATCAGAAAAAGCAGAATGACAAAGAACTGTGAGATTCCACTGGTAATCATATTTTTCTGCGAGTCCCGGAAGTTCTTGCAGCTAAGATTGCGCTGCATCATATCCTGGTCGAGCCCGTTCATGGCAATAACGGTGAATACACCTGCCAGGAATTGTTTGAAGAAATATCGTTTGTCGTTGACATCGTCAAAAAAGAATGTCTTGGAAAAGTCACTGTCTGAAATCGTACTAACCAGACCGCTGAAATTCAGATGCAGGCTGGAAGCAATATAATAGATGCAAAGTACAACCGACACTACCAGGCAGAATGTTTTTAGAACATCCGTCCATATCAATGATTTCACTCCACCGCGGAAAGTGTAAAGCCATACGATAAATGCCGTAAGGATCACGTTCAACAGGAATGGGAGATGGAAAGGATCGAAGATAAGAAACTGCAATGTCAGGCATACGAGAAAGAGCCGGACGGCTGCCCCTAACATCTTTGAAATAAAAAAGAACCATGCTCCCGTCTTGTAGGAGGAGCTTCCGAACCTGTTCTCCAGATATTCATAAATGGAAACCAGGTTCATACGATAAAAGAGAGGAACGAGTACAAATGCAATGATAATTTGTCCTACTATGAATCCCAGCACCATCTGCAGGTAAGAAAAGCTACTTGCCTGTACCATACCCGGAACGGAAACGAAGGTGACTCCGGAAATGGTGGAACCGATCATGGCAAAGGCAACGATATACCAGGCTGATTTACGGTTTCCTACGAAGAATCCTTCATTGTCAGCTTTGCGTCCTGCTATATAAGAGATAGTGAACAGGATGATAAAGTATGCCACAATAGTAATAGATATAACGGCTGGACTCATATCTGCTGTTTAAATTCGTTTGAGGATGAATGATTCGAATCAGTTTTTTCTTTGTCTACAAAAGTAGCAGTTTTAATGATACAATTTAATAAATGGGTACAATAAAAAGAGTTTAGTGTGTTTTTCTGTATGTATAATATGTAACATTGCGAATAAACACCCCTGTTTTAAGAAAAAGTACACGCCTTTCATTTCTTCATCGCCTACTTTTGTAACTTGAAGAAACAAAAGTTTGGTTGTACACAAATAATCTTCTTCATCATTTTTATCTGGAGCTAATTTAATAACTTAAAAATCGACATATTATGCATTTATTAAAGAAACAAAGAATGGTGACACTTGTATTTGCCCTTATCTCACTTGTGGCATACGGACAAAAACAATCTGTTATTTATCCCGGTGAGGTGTGGCCTGATACGGGTGGAAATCATATTCAAGCTCATGGCGGCGGAATTATTAAATATGGAAAGACCTATTATTGGTATGGTGAGCAACGCAGGAAAGGTGTGGAATTGGATGATTATCGCTATGTGAGTTGCTATTCTTCAAAAGACTTGATAAACTGGAAATCAGAAGGTGATGTTTTAAAAATGTCAAAGCCTGATCCTGTATTGACAGATGCAGTAGAAAACAAAAAATGGGTATTGGAAAGACCCAAAGTCTTTTATAATGAAAAGACAAAGAAGTTTGTGATGTATATGCATATTGACGGTACTTTGGAAGGAACGACTAAAGGATACAATTATGCAAAAGTAGGTGTTGCTGTTAGTGATAAGCCTACCGGTCCTTTTACATTTGTGAAGCTGTTCCGTCCATTGGGCAAAGAAAGCCGGGATATCGGGCAATTTATTGATGATGACGGAAGTGCTTATCTGATATTCGAGTGTCGACCGGAGAAAGGGTTTTATATAGCAAAGTTATCGGATGATTATATGGAAGTGGAAAAGGCGGTGACATTTATTCAGTCACGTCTGGAAGGAGGAGCGATTGTACATTATAAAGGACTATATTATGCCATCGGTTCCGGTCTGACAGCTTGGCGTCCTAATTCTAATAAAGTGGCTACAGCACCTTCCTTATCTGGTCCTTGGAGCGAGTTTGTTGATATTGCTCCGCCTGCTACCAACACGTATGGTTCGCAATCTACATTACTTTTGAAAGTGGAAGGAAAGAAAAGTACCACTGTCATATTCATGGCTGATATATGGAAACCTTCTTCACAATGGGATTCACGTTATCTATGGATGCCGGTTGAAATTGGAGAAGGAAAATTGTGGGTACCCGAGCCCAGACCTTGGACTATTGACGTGAAGACAGGAGAGTATAAGTTTGTACAAACGGATGGTGCTAAAAAGTGATTGTAAATGGACGGAAAATTCAGTCAACTGTTTTATTGGAAGAGAATGAATAAAATAATATACGGCATAGTTGTATGTACGATACTGGGTTGTGTGGGGCAATCGGTGTTTGCACGTCAGTTGGTTGATAAGAATCAACCCTGGTCTGTGAGGATGGTGGAATCGGAAATGGTTCGTAATCCGGAATCATGGCAAGTTGATTTCTCTACGAAATTAAAATGGAGTTATTGTGTCGGGTTGGAACTGGGCGCTATCTGGAAAGTGTATGAACGTTATGGAAATGAACGTTTCCGTGAATATGTAGTTAGTTATGCTGATACAGTGGTACAGGAAAATGGGAATATTCATACCTATCGCTTGTCTGATTATAACATAGATCAGGTTTATTCCGGAAAAATGCTGTATGCTGTATATCAATATACGAAAAATCGTAAGTACGAAAGAGCTTTGAAACTACTGCGCAGCCAGTTGGATACACAGCCGCGTACCAAAGAAGGAGGCTTCTGGCATAAGAAAATATATCCGCACCAGATGTGGCTGGACGGTATCTATATGGGCTCTCCTTTCTATGCAGAATATGCAATGCGTAATAGCCGTGTCGATGATTACCAAGATGTAATACGCCAGTTTAAGGTGGTTGCACGTCATACTTATGATCCGGCTACTGGTTTGTACAGACATGCTTGGGATGAAAGTCGACAACAAAAATGGGCGGATCCGGTGACAGGGCAGTCGGCGCATTGCTGGGGACGGGCAATGGGATGGTATGCGATGGCATTGGTTGATGTACTGGATTATATTCCGGTGAGTGAACCGGGCCGTGACTCCCTGCTTGTTATTTTAAATCATGTCGCTACCCAGATAGAAAAATATCAGGATAAACGTACCGGACTTTGGTATCAGGTAGTAGACCGTAGCGGGGATGAAGGGAATTATCTCGAAGCTTCCGCTTCTGCCATGTATGCTTATACTTTGATGAAAGGTGTTCGAAAGGGATATTTACCTTCCTCTTTGATGAAAGTAGGAGTGAAGGGATACAAAGGTATTCTTGAACATTTGATTCAGGTAGATGATAAAGGACTTGTCACGCTCACACAAATCTGTGAAGTAGCAGGTTTGGGAGGAAGCAAGAATTATCGGATGGGTGATTACGATTATTATATCAATGAGAAAAAGAAAGATAATGATGCGAAGGGGGTAGGTCCATTCATTCTTGCCAGCCTGGAATATGAGAAATACATTAACTAAATACAAAATCATAACCATGAAAATGAGAAATTGCTTTTATAGTCTCTGCATTTTATTCGTGACGGCTTGTGGAGCAGAGAAACAGACACCCATTGACCGTGAGTCACTGGTCATGCGCAACAATCCGCATGTCACGGCATTTGATTCTCTGTCATCTTTATCCGTAGGTAACGGGGAATTTGCCATGACTGTAGACGCTACCGGATTACAGACATTTCCGGAGATATATGAAAAAGGAATACCTTTGGGTACACAGGCACAATGGGGATGGCATAGCTTTGTAAATACAGAAGGATATAAACATAAGGAAACATTGGAGGAGTACGACTTCGGACGTGGTCACAAAGAGCTTTATGCTACACAGGCAAAAGGCAAAGGCCGTCAGAGTGATGCTATAAACTGGTTTCGTGCCAATCCACATCGCCTGCATTTGGGAATGGTAGGCTTGGAATTGCCGGAGACGGTACGTCCTTCTGATTTGCAAGAAATAAACCAGCAGCTTGACATGTGGAAAGGGATTATAAAGAGCCATTTTCTGTTGAATCGTCAATCAGTAGATGTTGAAACGGCCTGCCATCCGGACAAGGACAAAATTATAGCTAAAGTATCTTCTTCGCTAAGACCTGGAATTAAATTCCGCTTCCCTTATCCTACAGGCGAATGGGGAGGTGATGGTTGTGACTGGTCAAAAAATGATCTTCACTCTACCGCTATTGTGAAGCAGTCTTCCCAGTCGGTAACTTTGGAGCGTAAGATTGACTCGACAACTTACTATATAGCTATTGAATGGGAAGGGAAAGCGGATTTCAGAGAAAAGGCGAAAAATTATTTTGTATTGGAACCACAGGAAGATACCGTGGTATTCACCTGCTCTTTCACGGAAGAAATGGGAAATGGTTCGCATCCGGCTATCTCGCAACAGATGACGGAAGTAACTTCTCATTGGGAGTCTTTTTGGAAGAAAGGAGCCGCTGTTGATTTCTCCGCTTGTAAAGATCCGCGTGCCGGTGAATTGGAACGTAGGATTGTATTGTCGCAATATTTAATGGCTATCCAATGTGCGGGTACTACACCGCCACAAGAAACAGGCTTGACCTATAACTCTTGGTACGGTAAGTTTCACCTCGAAATGATTTGGTGGCATCAGGCGCACTTTGCTTTATGGGGTCATCCGGAATTACTGGACCGTACACTGGGATGGTATGAAAATGTGTACCCTGTTGCTAAAGAAATAGCAGAACGTCAGGGATTCAAGGGAGTCCGTTGGATGAAGATGACAGACCCTTCCGGTATGGAGGCTCCTTCCAGCATTGGTTCTTTCCTTATCTGGCAACAACCTCATTTCATTTATCTGGCTGAATTACTTTATCGTGCCAATCCGTCACCGGAAGTGATCCGCAAATATAATAAACTGGTACAGGAGACAGCCGAATTTATGTATTCGTTTGCTACCTACGATGAGGCGAACGACCGCTATATTCTGAAAGGTCTTATTCCGGCGCAGGAAACGCTTCGCATACCGGACACTTTTAATTCTCCTTTTGAACTTTCTTATTGGCATTGTGCTATGAAGATGGCGCAGGAATGGCGCGAACGTTCGGGAGAAGGGCGGAAACCGGAATGGGATACGCTGATTGAAAAGATTTCTCCACTGGCTTCGAAAGACAGTCTATATCTTGCTGCCGAGAGTGCACCCGATACTTACACAAATGACCGCTATATATCCGATCATCCGGCAGTATTGGGAGCATGGGGTATTCTTCCCGCATCAAGACTGGCGAATGAGAATGTGATGAAGAATACACTACATTGGATATGGGATAATTGGAACTGGGATCATACCTGGGGATGGGACTACCCGATGACAGCAATGAACGCAGCCCGTCTGGGTGAACCTGAAAAGGCAGTCGGCGCATTGTTGATGGATAAGCGCACGAATACTTACCTGATAAATGGACATAACTATCAGGATGAGCGCCTGCGTCTTTACTTGCCGGGAAATGGTGGTTTGCTAACAGCAATTGCTATGATGTGTGCCGGTTGGGATGGCTGTAATACTCCGAATCCGGGATTCCCGAAAGATGGTAACTGGAATGTGAAATGGGAAGGACTGCAGCCGATGCCTTAACCTATCCTTTGAATTTTCTACTATATAAAAACAAAAAAGAATGAAGATAAAATGGAATTTAATTTGCTGCAGTTTATGTCTCTTTGTTGTATTTAATTCATTGCAATTGAACGCTCAAACAATGGTACAGGCATGGAACGAATGTGGTAATATCGAAAAACAAATAAAGAAAACTTCTTTCCCGCAGCGGACTTTCAGTATCAGGGATTTCGGTGCGAAGCAAGGTAGTGAAAAAGACTTGTGCCATGAAGCGATCAATCAGGCGATTTTGGCTTGTAACCAGGTCGGCGGTGGGCGCGTTCTGGTTCCTTCCGGCACATTCTATACAGGTCCCATTACGATGAAAAGCAATGTAAACCTGTATTTGGAAGAGGGAGCCTGCCTGAAATTCTCGACAGAAAAATACCTCTATACACCTACGGTACTGACCCGATGGGAAGGTCTTGATTGCTATAACCTGCGTCCTTTGATTTATGCTTATGGCGAAACCAACCTTGCAATTACCGGAAAAGGAACAATTGACGGACAAGGAAGCAATGAGACTTGGTGGTTCATGTGTGGAAATTCTGACAGGTTCGGTTGGAAAGAGGGAATGATTGCTGCAAAGAATGGCGGTCGTGACAAACTCGGAATGTATGCGGAAACATTTACTCCGGTGGATAAAAGACAGATGACACTGGAAGACGGCCTACGTCCCCAGTTGATAAATTTCTATCATTGCAATACGGTTCTGATAGAAGATGTGACTTTGCGTAATTCTCCTTTCTGGGTGATTCACCCACTATTTTGCGAAAGTTTGATTGTACGTGGAGTGAAGATATATAGTCATGGTCCCAACAGTGACGGATGTGATCCGGAATCAAGCAAGAATGTGCTGATTGAGAATTGTCTGTTTGATACGGGGGACGATTGTATTGCTATCAAAAGCGGTCGCAATATGGATGGACGTAAATGGAATGTGCCCAGTGAAAACGTGATTGTGAGAAACTGTGAAATGAAAGACGGTCACGGTGGAGTGGTGGTAGGCAGTGAAATCTCGGGTGGTTATAGAAATCTGTTTGTGGAGAATTGCCGGATGGACAGTCCGAATTTGGATCGTGTGATTCGCATCAAGACAAATGGTTGCCGGGGCGGAGTGATAGAAAATATTTTTGTCCGTAATGTGGAAGTCGGTGAATGTAAGGAGGCAATTCTTAAAATCAATCTTCAATATGAAAATCGGGAGAAATGTGACCGGAGTTTTCCGCCTGTGGTGCGTAATGTTTTTATGGATCGCATCACAAGTGGCAAAAGTGATTATGGAGTGCTTATCGTAGGCTATGATGACCGCACGAATATTGAAAACATCCATGTGACGAACAGTAAATTCGAACAAGTAAGCAAATCTCCTGTCAGTGTAAAGGGAGCGAAAGATGTGAATTTTGAAAATCTTTTTATCAACGGGCAGCTTGTAACCAAATAAAATATTGGTGACGAAATAATCACTTGAATTAGGATTGTATGTTTACAGTCCGTGATAAAGTCAACTCTTTCTAAGTAGAATCAGTTGGCTTTATTCTGCTTTCCGATAGTTGTTTTTTAATGGAAATTCTTATTTTTGCGTATTATACTATAACTTTGGAGCTATGAAAACCAGATTTTATCTATTATTTCTGTTGGTAGTGGCAGGGCTGTTAACACAAGGATTTGCACAACCCAAAGTCTTTATGAAGCATTATGGACCCGAAAGCGGAATATCACAAAATTCGGTTACCAGCATTTTGCAGGATCACAAAGGTATGATGTGGTTCAGCACTTATGATGGTATTAACCGGTTTGACGGACAAACATTCAAAACATTTAAGAAGGCAAAAGGAAATCAAATTTATCTTTCCAGCAACAATGTGAAGCAGATGAAGGAAGATAAGTACGGCTATATCTGGATGCTTACCGGAGAATTGCGGATATCTCGTTTTGACCCGCGCATGGAAACAGCCTGTCAGGTTCCTGCTGTGGGAGCGGAAAAAGACCTTAACATTGTTTCATTCGAACTATTCGACAATGGCGAGATATGGCTTGTCACAGAAGAACAAGGAGTCATGCAGGTACTTACAGACCCCAAAACGCATCAGCTTTCTATCAGATCTTACCTCCCTAAGCAGAAAGTGAATAAAGTCTGCCTGGATAGGAAAAAGAATACTTGGTTACTTACCAATAATGGTATTTCCTGTCTTAGAGTTGGTGAAGATATGCCTATTTCTTATATGGTGGAAACTGATTTCTCTTTTTATTCTCTTTTGGAGCGGGAGAATGAAATATTATTCGGTTCGAATAAAGGAGAGATTGTGCGGTATCAGAAAAGTGACCGGAGTTTTGTCTTTACTAAATTACCGTTACAGGATAGGGTCATAGCTATTGATTCTCTTTCGAGTAACGAGTTATTGTTTACTTCTGAAAAGGCGGGATTTGTGATATATGATGTTGTCAGTCAGAATATGGCACTTTATAACCGGAAGAATTGCAGCAATTATCCTGAAAACAGGATACTCTCGACCTATTTTCATCAGAAGAAAAAGGAAGTCTGGTTTGAAGTCGAACAGTTTGGAGCGGTTTGTTATTTTAGTTTGCCGGAACGGCGGCTTTTCTATCAACTGATTGAGACGGAGAACGGGGTGGCAACCCGCACCCAACCTATCATTGAAGATGTAAACGGAAACGAATGGGTTTCTCCTTATGGAGGCGGCTTTTCTTACTTTGACAGGAAGGATAATCGTTTCGTGCCGTTTTATAACCGTCCCAATGCTCCTGGTCAGAAATATTCCAATAAACTTCATTCTATATTCTTCGATCGGCAGGGGAACCTGTGGTTCTGTTCGCACTCGAAAGGACTGGAGAGAGTGACTTTTCTGGAGAGCAAGTTCTATTTTAATCGGGCGCTTTCCGGTAGCAATTCCAGAACGTTGGACAATGATGTGCGTTCCATTCTTGAAGATAAGGAGCACAGATTATGGGTAGGCTTTAGGAACAGATATATCCGTGTGTTCAATGACGGTTTGGAGCCTCTCGGTTATTTGACGAAGGAGGGACGGATTGTGCAGAACGGTCCTCATCTGGAAGTGTCCGCCTATGCTATCATGCAGGATAAACAGAATGATATTTGGATAGCGACGAAAGGAGATGGAGTATTCAGACTGAAGAAGCAGGGAGATGTCTATTCCATCACTCAATTCCGGCATGATCCGGCGGATATATATAGTTTGAGTAATAATGATACTTATTCACTTCATCAGGATAATGAAGGGCGGATCTGGGTGGCTACTTTTGGCGGAGGGCTTAATTACATAGACCCATCCGATCCACAGTCGAAGTTTGTCAATTACCGTAACAAACTGAAGAATTATCCCATCAACGACTGTCCGAAGGTTCGTCACATAGCGTCTGACAAGAAAGGAAATCTCTGGCTAGGAACTACCAACGGCGCGGTCTATTTTAATGAAAATTTTGCGGATGCTGAAAATATTGTTTTTCATCATGTCCCGGCAGACCCGATGGAGGACGGCTGTTTAAGCAGTAATGACATACATTGGATTTACGCCGCCTCGAACAAAGAACTGTATCTCGCCACTTATGGCGGAGGGTTGAACAAACTAGTGTCAATTAACAACGCCGGTGTCCCGACTTTTAAAAACTACACGATAAAGAACGGACTTACATCAGACGCTTTGTTTACTATTCAGGAAGACCGTGCCGGACATCTGTGGTTAAGTACCGAGGAACGTTTGAGCAAGTTCATGCCCGAAAAGGAAATCTTTGAAACTTACAATGATAATAACTTCGGTTTCCGGCTTCGTTTTAAGGAAGGTGCTTGTGCCACAACTTTCGACAACCGTATTGTATTTGGAAGTAATCAGGGGCTGTTTTCTTTTTATCCTGATTCGATCAGAAAAAGTTCTTATATCCCTTCTATTGTATTTTCAGACTTGCTGTTATTTAATAAAGTGGTTCCGGTGGGAGGAAAATCTCCATTGAAAGTGTGTCTCGACGATATGGACAAGCTGGTGCTGGAACATGATGAAAATAATTTCACCCTGCAATATGCCGCACTGGATTACAGAAATCCCGAAAATATACAATATGCTTACTATTTGGAGGGATTCGACAAAGAATGGCAGATTGTCAATAAGCAACATTCCGCTTCTTACAATAATCTTCCGAAAGGTAAATATACGTTTCACGTAAGATCGACGAATGGGGATGGTATTTGGGTGGATAATGCCCGTCAACTGAAAATTGTGGTTTTACCCGCTTTTTGGGAGAGTGAATTGGCGTATGTTCTTTATATTATCGCTGTTCTGTTGATTATCCTGTTACTTTCCCATATCCGTTTTGTTGTTTATCGTTTGAAGAATAAAGTGCGTGTGGAACAACAGATTGCAGATATAAAACTTCGGTTCTTTACGGATATTTCTCATGAATTCCGCACTCCGCTCACGCTTATCAGTGGTCCGTTGGAATATGTACTGGAGAATGTGCCTTTGCCGGAGGATGGAAAGAAGCATCTTTCAGTAGTCAAACAAAATACAGACCGTATGTTGAGGCTGGTAAATCAAATTCTGGATTTCCGTAAGATACAGAATCATAAGATGAAGATGGTGGTGCAGGACATTGACTTAGTTCCTTTTGTCAGGAAAGTGATGGATAATTTTACGGAAATGGCTGAAGAACAAAAGATAGACTTACACTTGGAAGCTCCGGAACAGAAACTGCATCTTTGGGCGGATTCGGATAAACTGGAGAAAATTCTATTTAATTTGCTTTCCAATGCGTTCAAGTTTACTCCTTCACAAAAGAAAATCAGTGTGGTGGTTAAAGAAGAGGAGGGGCATATTACGATTGAAATTCACGATCAGGGAATTGGTATATCCAAAGAAAAAATAGGTTCCATTTTCGAGCGTTTTGAGAGTCTGGGTAATGAAGACGTTGCCAGTCAGTCCAACAGTTCGGGTATCGGATTGTCTTTGGTGAAAGAATTGGTAGCTATGCATCAGGGAAAGATTGAGGTACAGAGTGTTTTAGGTGAGGGGAGTTGCTTTATTCTTACTTTGCCTAAAGGACGTGTTCATTACGGTGAGCAGACCGAATTTATTTTGGGTGGACAGGAAGAAGTCTCTGCGGGAACTGAAAAAAAGGTGGAACCGGTTGCTTTGCAGGAACCACTTGAAGCCTCCCCGGTTGAAGAGGAACGCAGAAAATTACTTCTTGTTGAGGATAACGATGAGTTGCGCTTTTTCCTAAAAGATATTTTCCGGAAAGATTATGATGTGTTTGAAGTTGCCAACGGTAAGGACGGTTTTGAGAAGGCAGTGGAGATTCAGCCTGATTTGATTATCAGTGATGTGATGATGCCCGAGAAGAATGGTATTGAGATGACAAGAGATATACGCGAAAGTATGGAAACCAGTCATATACCGATTATATTGCTGACTGCCAAGTCTACTATCGAAAGCAAATTGGAAGGGCTTGAATATGGGGCGGATGACTATATCACGAAGCCTTTCAGCACTTCTTATCTGAAAGCTCGCGTAGCTAATTTGCTTCTTATCCGTCAGAAACTTAGTCGGCTGTATTATAGCGGACCCTCTGAAATAGCCGCAGCGGCAGAGCAAGAGGAAGCATCTGTGGAAGAAGAAAAACCGCAAATGACATTGAAAGACCGTAACTTTATGGAAAAACTGGTCGGGCTGATAGAAGCTAATCTGGATAACGGTGCATTAGTAGTCGATGATTTGGTGAAAGAATTCCCGATGAGTCGTTCTACTTTCGGCAACAAGGTAAAGGCCTTGACCGGGATGGCAACCGTCAAGTTTATACTTGAAGTGCGGTTGAGGAGAGCCGGGGAACTGATAAGGACGGGTGAATATACCTGTGCGCAAGTCGGCTATATGGTTGGATTCAACGATCCTCATTATTTCAGTAAGAGTTTTAAGCAGAAATTCGGCATTACTCCGACAGACTATCAGCAGATGAAGGATAGTTGAATGTTTCAATCCGCTGATAACATGCAGATTTGGGAAATAATCTACTTGTATTATTAAAATCTACACCATGTATATATGGGAAGAACATACATTTGCAGCATCGTTAATTCGTATAAACGAATCAATTAATCTGTAAATTATAATAGTATGTTTAACATGAGAAGACAAAAAAAGCAGTTAGCTATTTCTTTGGAAAGATGGGCTTTTCCCCGATGGGGATTAGTTGTCTTGTTGTTATTTGGAATAGGAACAGGACTTTCTGTTTACGGTCAGGCCGGAAAACAGATGAAAGTATCGGGGACGATTGTAGATGAGAATAACGAACCCCTAATTGGAGTAACCCTTATAGTAAAGGGGGCATCGGCAGGTACGGTGACGAATCTCGATGGAAACTACACGATACAGGCACCGGAAAACGGTACATTGGTAGTGAGCTACATCGGCTACGAGAATCAGGAAATCAAAGTAAATAAAAGAAGTAAGATTGATGTAAAGATGAAACCCAGTGCGGTGGCATTGGATGAGGTCGTAGTTACAGGTTACGGAAGTATCCGCAGGAGTGATATAACCGGTTCTGTAGCTTCTGTTTCTGCCGAATCCATATCGAAGGTAGCCGCTACTTCCGTAACAGATGCCTTGATGGGTAAAATGCCGGGTGTGCAGATTACGACAGCCGACGGTGCTTTGGATGCGGAAGTCAATATCCGTGTACGTGGTGGTGGTTCCATTACGCAGGACAATTCACCTTTATATATAGTAGACGGTTTTCCGGTGGATAATATCAATAATATTCCGCCGACGGACATTGCGACAGTCGATGTGTTGAAGGAAGCGTCCATGACCGCCATTTATGGTGCGCGCGGTGCTAATGGTGTTGTTGTTATTACTACAAAGAGTCCGAAAGCGGGAAAGACTTCTATTCAGTTTAACAGTTACTTGCAGACACGTACCTTGGCAAAGAAACTGCCTTTGATGGACAATTATGAGTTTGTGATGGCGGAGTATGAATATCAGTTGGTGCGTAACGGTGAAAGCGGAGTGAAGGGTTTCAATAGAAACTTTGGTTTTTACGATGATCTTGATCTTTATAAATATATTGAACCAAACGATTGGCAAGAAGATATTTTTGGAGGAACTCCCCTGTCTCAATATTATAATTTGAGTATTGACGGTGGTAGCGAGAAAACAAAGTTTAATATTAGTTTTACCCGTAATAAGGATGAGGGACAGATGATAGGCTCGGGACTTGCACGTAATAACATCAGAATGAGGTTGAATCACGAGCTGTTCAAAGGGGTAAAACTAGAAACGAATATCAATTACATGAATCGTACTGTGGACGGTGCGGGAACCGGTGGGACGAACGTAAAGAATGCCCTTTGTTTCCGTCCGACAAACGGATTGAGTAATGACTTTGCTTATGACTATGACGATGAAAATTTGGATGAAGCTGGTAATTCGCTTAATTCAACTTACACGCCATCAGAAGATACCGAACAGAATTACCGCAAAAAGATTGAAAATAAGTTGAGCTTGCAGGCTGCTTTGGTATGGGATATCGTAAATCATTTACAGTTCCGTTCTGAATTTGGTATTAACAATGACTATACGGAAGACAGACGTTTTTGGGGACCGAAATCAAGCACGGCACGTGGAGCGGGTATGAATAACCAGCCTTCGGCTGAGCGTACCAAGTCACATTCAGAAGGATATCGTTTGGCAAACACATTGACTTACCGTAATTTCTTCAAACGTGCACATAGTGTTAATTTGATGATAGGTCAGGAAATCAACCATTCACAGACTGACAATACATTAATGAGTGCCCGTTATTTCCCTATTTCCATTACGGCAGATGCAGCACTCGAGAATTTTGCATTGGGAACTCCCAATCAAAGCACGAGCTTCAAGGATACTCCGGTACGCACCTCTTCTTTCTTCGGACGTGCTCTTTATGACTATCGTAATCGTTACTATGCTACATTTACATTCCGTGCCGACGGTTCCACCAAGTTTGCTCCGGGCAAGCAATGGGGATACTTTCCGGCAGGTTCATTGGCTTGGCGTATTAGTAACGAGAGTTGGATGAAGCCGGTTAAATTCATTTCTGATTTAAAACTGCGTGCCAGTCTTGGTTTGGCAGGTAACAACCGTATTGGTAATGACCTTTGGCAAAACATATATCGCGTGAAAAGTGGGAACAGTGCTCCGGCTTTTAATAACGGAGAATATAACTACTATGAGTTCGGAGACGTTAAGTATCTTTACGACCCCGACTTGAAGTGGGAAACAACTATAACCCGTAACCTCGGTCTGGATTTCGGTTTCTTCAATAATCGCCTGACAGGTACCATTGACCTTTATTGGAATACAACGAAAGATTTGCTAGTTCCTTCTAAGATTCCTAACTCGTCTGGTTACTCCGAGCAGTTGACAAACGTTGGTCAGACATCCAATAAAGGTGTGGAAATTGCGATGTCGGGAGCAATCATAAAAAGCAAGAACTTTAATTTAGACTTGAACTTCAATGTTAGCTTCAATAAAAATAAGGTAGACAAACTGGCTTCCGGTGAAACGGAGTGGAAGCAGAAGGCATTGGGTAGTGACTGGTACGGAACCTACAATTACAAACTAGAGGTAGGAAAAACCATGGGACTTATCTATGGATTGGTCAACGATGGCATGTACACAATAGACGATTTTACTTTCGAGAATAATGCATGGAAGTTGAAGCCAGGTATTGCTAATGCTTCAAGTTTCGGTAGCGGTGGTTTCTCTTTCAAACCGGGAGGTGTAAAATTTAAGAAACAGGCACCGGTAGATCCTAACAATCCTGATTCATACGTGGTGACAGAGGATGACTTTACGGTGATTGGTAATACAAATCCGAAGATGATTGGTGGTTTTGGCTTCTCCGGCAACTGGAAGTCTATTGACTTTACGGCATTCTTCAATTTTATGTATGATTTTGACGTACTGAATGCCAACAAGTTTTATCTCACTTCCAATCTGCGCCATAACAATACTAACTTGTCAATGGATATGAGTCTTGCCAATCGTTACCGTTATGTTAACGACGAAGGTGTAAATGTGGCGAATGATCCTACGGCACTGGCTGCACTGAATCAAAATGCATCCATTTATTCTTGGCATTCGATGACACAGGGAATTGTAATGAGTGACATCGTGGAAGACGGCTCTTTCCTTCGTTTGGGTACACTGACTATCGGCTATACGTTACCCAAACGCTGGTTGTGGAAACTGAAAGTGGAGAAACTCCGTGTGTACGTTTCCGGAAGTAATCTCTTCACGTTGACAGGATATACCGGGTACGATCCAGAAGTAAACGTACAGAAAGGTCTGACACCGGGTGTCGATTATAATGTAACCCCACGTAGCCGTACGTACACAGTGGGTATTAATCTTAACTTTTAATTGAATATTGTATATGAAAAAGATATGGATGAGTATAATGGCGGCAGTGTTGTTGTGTACTTCCTGCGATGATTATCTGGATGTGAGCTCTCCTTCCAAGTTTGACAGAGATTATGTTTTCGGTACGGAAGCCGAAATGGAAACTGCCGTAACCGGCATATATGTTCCCATGGTAGGAAGCGGTGGATGGGTCGGTAATATGAGTGCCCATTTTCTGATGAATACAGATGTGGAGTTCCGTGAAGTCAGAAAAGATAATTACGGTGAATATTGTTTCTTACCGGCAACGGGACAGATGAATGGTTATAATGCGGCATGGAAAGCCTTGTATGATGGTATAAACCGTGCCAATGATGTGCTTCAGGGTATTGAACAGTCCGATCTTTTCAAAGCTGCAGATCGTACCCGCCCATCTAAAGTATTACACTATTATGGTGAAGCTAAAGTGTTGCGTGCTATGTATTATTTGGAATTAGTAAGTAATTGGGGGGATGTACCTTATCGTAGGAACCCGGCAGGTAATAAAAATGAGTTATTGATTGGTGCTACCGATCGCGATATTATCTTGAGCGAGATGATTGACGACTTAATCGAGGTAGAATCATACCTTTATTATGCTAGTGAGTCTGGCAAAGGTGCCGAAGCCGTTTCCCGTGAGTTCTGTCAAGCACTTATTGCTCGTATTGCTTTACGACGTGGGGGATATAGTTTACGTCCAGATCTGAATAATCCTCTTGCTATCGGTTCAATGAAACGTAGCGATGACTGGCAGGAATATTATGAAATAGCTGAAGAGTATGCTGGAAAAGTGATTACTGAAAACAAACATGACTTGAAGCGCAGCTTCCGTCAGGTATGGGAAGATGAGTGTAACTGGATTGTACCTGCCGACGATGATATAATTTTCGATGTGCCTGCGAAAGTAGGAGGTACTGGAGAATATGGTTATTTCCACGGTACTGCCATTAGTAGCCAGAAGGATGAGAATGATGCAAGTTATTCCAATGCTTCTCAGGGATATTCATCGGGTGCGTTGAAGCTTTGCCCTACTTATATGTTTTCTTTCGACCGTAAAGACTTGCGCCGTAATATCACTTGCGAAATGTTCTCTTACGAGAATTCCGGGAAATCAAATATCAAGCAGAGGCATGACAATTTTGGCTTTAATTCGTTTAAGTGTGGCAAGTGGAACCGCCTTTTCATGAAGTCGCCTTTGGGAAATACATCTAATAAGGGTACAGGAATTAATTATTCCTATATGCGTTATGCTGATGTGCTTCTGATGTATGCTGAAGCTGCCAACGAGAATCACGGAGGACCTACACCGGAAGCAGTGGCTGCTTTGAAGAAAGTGCGGATGCGTGCTTTTGATTCAGCGGACTATGCAGAGAAAGTGGATGCCTATGTCAGTAGCCTGACGTCTAAAGAAGATTTCTTTAATGCTATTGTAGACGAACGTGCATGGGAGTTTGGAGGAGAAAAGCTACGCCGTTTCGACTTGGCACGTTGGAATCTCTACGGAAAGACTGTCTACAACCTCTATCATAATTGGATTACGATAGGTCGCGTGGCGCATACAAAAGTGACTAAGGACTTTGACCAACCTATCTCTGGTACACCTTTTGATGATTATCCGGCAAAGGTTTATTATAAACTGATACCTGCCAATGGAACCGGAGTGACCGACCAGGTGGAGCAAGTTATTGAATATTATACAGAAGATGGAATAAACTCGTATGACCAATCTCTGCCCGTTTATCCTGATAATCCCCCTGTAGAGTATACACAAGGCAATATGTGCACTATATTCCTGAAAGAGGTAAAAGATGATAGCGGCACACGTATAGGCTGGGCTCCTGCTGATGGTATTCTTTATGCTTTCTATGGGTATATAAATGAAAATAATGCCGGTACAGTAGATCCGGAAACTGATCCTGTGCGTTACTTTGCACCGATTCCGACAGATGCTCTTTCCAGTCATCAAGGTTTGTTGAAGAATTATTATGGATTTAATTAAAAACTAGGGTTATCATGAAAAAACTTATATATTTATTGCCTCTTATAACATTTTGCATCATCGGTTTGTGGGGGTGTGAGGAAGATGAAATGGAGGCTCCCCGTTTGTTCCGACCGAATATTGTGTCTTATTTATCTAAAGAAAATACGCTCACATTTTCTTGGATTCCGATAGCCAATGCCACAACTTATGTCATTGAACTAAGCCGTGATGTTACCTTTGAAGCAGGAGCCGAATATTCGGAAATGGTAGAGGGAACTAAATATACTTTTACAGGTTTGTTGTATGATACTGGATATTATGTGCGTTTGAAAGCTGTTTCCAATGGAACAATTGGGGATTCTAACTGGACGACAAAGGAAGAGGAAGTAAAGACGCAGGTACGTGTAGTGCCTAATCTTTTGCAGGCGATTGAACCAACAGATATAGGTGAGGATTATGTAACATTGCGTTGGGGAAGAAGTGAAGCTTTCCCAGTAGACAGTATTGCTATTGTCCAGGTATTGGATGAAACTGCTGCTCCGATTGAAATCTTGTTGACAGAAGAACAGATTGAAGCAGGAAGTTTATATGTGGATAATTTGCAGACAAATGTGGTTTATAGGGCTACAGTATGTAATACTAAAGCTAGTATAGATGCAAAAACGTATAATTCCCGTGAATTTAAGACAGTAGGACCACCTGCCGAAGCTAAGCGTTTGGAAGCAGATGATAATTTTGCCCAAATATTGGAAGACGATTTGAAAAATGCAGCACTACCTGAATTAGTTTATTATTTACCGGCAGGAGCTAATTATTATATGTTTAATAATAATGCACTTGAACTTGATGAAAACGGAAAAGTGATAGGGCTGAAAGGTGATAGTGGCAGAGGCTACACTATCACGAAATCTGTCAGAATATTAGGCGCTCCCGGTGCCCAAAGACCTACTTTATGGATGAGAGGTGCTAAATGGGAAATTATGAACAATATCGATTTCTTTGACATCGACGGCGTTAATCTGAAAGAATATACCACAGCAAGTAGTGCCCCGAAGAAAGATACGTATTTTATCAATCAGAATGGTAGGGTAGCAGGTACCGGAGCATTGACTATTGACCAATTCTCTATTAAAAACTCTGATATTGCAGGTTTCCGTAGGGGTATCTTTATGTGTAACAATGCGAATGCAGAAGATTCTCCGATTTTAGTCAATAATATTATAGTAGATAATTGTATCTATGAAGTGGGAGATGATTCAGTGCCGCATGAAGGGATGGGTATGTTCCAGATCAGAGGAACTTATACCGATATTTGGAATAATATTTCGATTACTAACTCAACATTCTACAATTGTCCGGGAGCTAGAGGATTGTTCGGACAGACTAGTGCTAGTACTTATTGTAGTCGTCCGGAACCAGGCAGAGTGAACATCTTAAATTGTACATTCTTTGATTTCTCGACTGCCAACACGATTATCGGTATAGACGTACTGCCTGCACCAAGTGTAACATTGACCTTAAAGAATTGTTTGGTAGCTACTACTGGAACCAATAAGCAAATCTGTCCGGTAGGTAATAGCGTTGTAACTTCAGAAGGGAATTATTATGTCGAAGGATGGTTGATTCAGAAGAACGATAATCATTTGAATTTTGTTTCTGCCGGTGTAAGTGTGGAAGAACTTTTTGTTGCTCCCTCGGAAGGTAATCTGGAGATTAAAGATAAGGAATCTGATGTTTATAAGTATGGTATTGGTGACCCGCGTTGGATTAAATAATTAAAATAATAGAAGTGTAATGAAATATACCCTTTTATTTGCATTCATGTATGTATTCTGTCTGACGGCTTGCACATCAGATGATGGAGAAAAGGCAGCGGCGCGATTGGAACTATCCGCCACCAATTTCTCCATAGCCCAAGGTGGCGGCGAGGAAACGGTGAATATTACCGCGACGGCAGCATGGAATATTGAATGCAAAGCAAACTGGATTCATTTCGCACAGACAGAGGGTGAAGGCAACGGTTCCGTTGCCTTCACTGTTAAAGAGAATACTGGTGCGGAAGAAAGAAGTGTAGTAGTGAAAGTTACCAGCGGAAGTAAAATTGCCAGTTTCTATGTTTCGCAAGATGGCAAGGGCGGTGCATTGACAATAACCCCTTCTGGTAAACAGGCGGATTCTTCGGGTGAAACCTTTACTGTACAGGTGGATGGCAAGGGTTTGGAGTGGGAGTGTGAAATACTTCTCGAGAGTGTAAACTGGATTAGCTATTCTGATAAACAGGAATCGTCTTTAAAATTAACGGTCAAGCTGAACAACAGTAAGAACAAACGAACGGCAAATATCCGTTTTAAACTGAAGAATGGTGGCAGTAGCAAAGTGCTGACAGTCGCACAAGAGGCCTTTCAACAATCCGATATTGCCGGAAAGAAATGGTTGTCATTGGCACTTAAACAGCCCGATAGTTGGTATGCCACCAATGAAGCCGTCGAAGTGGCGGAGAATGTGCTCCTTTATCAAAGGAACTTGGGTGGCTGGCCAAAGAATATCGAGATGCACCTGTTACTGACAGATAGTGAGAAGAAACAACTCGAATCCGACAAAAGCAAACAGGATGCTATTTTCGACAATGACGCCACCACTACTGAAATGCGTTTTCTTGCTAAAATGTACAAGCATATCCCCGATGAAAGGTATCAGACTGCCTTTTCCAAGGGACTGGACTATATCATTAGTGCACAATACCCGAGTGGTGGCTGGCCTCAGTTCTATCCATTGAAGGGCACATACAGTGACAATATAACTTTCAATGATGACTTGATGGTCAATCTGCTTCGTCTGATAAAAGAGGTAGCGGAAGACAAAGGAGACATGGAGGCTATTGTAGAAAAGACTGTTGCCGACAAGGCAAAGGCTGCTTACGACAAAGGGGTAAAGTGTATTCTTGATTGTCAGGTAAAGGATGATGACGGCAATAGAACCTTTTGGTGTGCCCAACATGATCCGCAGACATTGGAACCTGCTTACGGTCGCCCGCATGAGTTCCCTTCTTACTCCGGTGCGGAAGGTGCCCGTGTACTTGAGTTTCTGATGGAGATTGAAAATCCTTCAGTGGAAGTGAAAGAGTCAGTCATAGCAGCAGTTGAATGGTTGCAGGCCCACAAAATCCCGAACAAGAAAGTGGTGGACATTAAAGAGGGCAACACTGTAGTGAATCGTGTTGTTCAGGATGCCCCGGGAGAAGATATGTGGGGGCGTTTCATTCAATTGGGCGGCACGTTGGCGGATAAAGTATATGCGGATATGATTGGGAAATTAGCAAACAGTAAACGTACAATGACCATTGACGGCAAAAAGGTTACATTCTATTACGGACAGAATGTACGTGATTCTTATAAAAAAGAGAATGCTTATCACCCCATTTTTGGTATTTACGATGCTGATCGTGCATATCTGCTCTATCGCTTTCTTTATACTTATGAGGATGCGCCTTTTGAATCCATCGTACAGGACGGTGTCACTCTTCAGATACCGACTTCCCTGGATGCTGAAAACCGCAAGAACTATCAGTATTTGGGTAATTGGCCGCAGAAAGCGATTAAGCAGTTGTATCCGGCGTGGAGAGCGAAGAATGGATATTGAATGATAACAAAATAATTAGCTTATGAAAATAAGCTTATTGAATCTTTCTTGCATCCTTATCTTCGGATGGGGAAGTCTGGGTACAGTGTCAGTTCAAGATTTGCAAGCAATGGAAAAGAGTTTGCTGGCTATTACTAATGAGTTGAGCCAAAAAACAAAAGAATATAGTTGGCAACTTGCAACTGCCTGCTCGTATTACTGAAGATAATAACAAGTATATCAATTGGAATGAACCTGTTCAAACATCATTTGTTCATAGAACAATCATGGTTTCGGCTGGATGATTGTGCCGATAAAATTGTTTTTTAATTCCCCTTCACCTTTCTTTCAAACTCCCGATAGATGGAGAGTTTATGGGTGAAGGGCAAGCCTTTCACCCACTCTTTCACTTTGTTTGGAAATGCAATATCATTATAGCTAATCAGGATATCATTATAGCTAATGGGGATATGCTAATAGCAAAAACAAATATGCTAATGGATTATTTTTTCATTGGGATGATTTGAAAAAAACATCGCAGTGATTAAAAAAAACATCGCAATGTTTTCTACAATTAACTCAATGATTTTAGAAAGTGATGTAATGATATTCTTTCGAAATGAATGCAATGATGAAGATGTCTCCCTTCACCCGCGAACGCCCTATTTATCGGGTGCTCAGAAGAAAGGTGAAGGGAGTAAGTAAAATGCTATATCTGTAGAAAGAACGGATATGCTTCTTATTAACTCTCAAAAGCATAGCTTTAGACTGGTTAAAGCTATGCTTTTCATTCCCTAAAGCTATGCTTTAGTCAGGCATTCCATTCAACATCAAAGCGAAGACACACCCTCATTTCATATATGAAAAATATTGCTATAGATAAGCCTCGTTCTGAACAATAATATTCGGATTTTGGCTGACAACTTCTAGTGGAATAGGTAATAATAGTTGCTTCTCGGTTATTGTAACATTCTTCAGGCTGTTTTTCAAGACAGAAATAGCCCTTCCCGTACGTATCAAGTCAAACCAACGATGAAACTCCAGGGCAAATTCGACCTGACGCTCATGCTCACACGCTAATGCTATTGTGTTGTATTGGGAAGGATACCTCGCATCACCATAATGGGGAAGGCCTGCCCTGTCGCGAACTTCATTTAGGTATGCAGGGTCGCCTGTAGCTTCTGTCAACATCAACAGGACATCTGCATAACGCAAAATAATGAAGTTATTGTCAGAAGCTTCCCGCCTGTTATTCAACTCTGCATCCAGATCTCTCCACTTGATGCAATATTTTACGTTGATAAATTCATCGGTTGAAGAGATATAGCCATTCTGGATAGAAAGATCCCTGCGGATATCTTCCGGTTCATAGGAGTTCCATAAATCTTCCGAAGCTTGGTTCAAGCCTGCCCCCCATGCTGTAAGAACCTTGTTTTCGAGAGGAGAAAACATAGCCCAATATGAGCTGTAAGGATTTGCCTTTCCACCTTTATATTGTATCTCGAAAATAGATTCCGCTCCGTTCTTCTTGCTTGTATCCCATAAATCGGCGTAAGGAACCAATGAGAATTTCTTATAGACTTGTTTCAGGGTCTTTTCCGCTTCGCTCTTGTTGCCCGTTGTCAGATACACTTTACCGAGCAATGTATTGGCTGCATCGGCATTTGCCGCCCCGACAAAACGTTCTCTTGCTTTATCCGGAAGATTGCCGGCGGCAAATTTCAAGTCATCGATTATGGCCTCATAGACTTCCTTTTGTCGGGTACGCGGCTGTTTAAGTGCTTCGGAAACAGAGAGGGGAGTTAAAACCAACGGAATGTCTCCCCAAGCTCTGACCATATCGAAATAATATAAAGCACGCAGGAAACGGACTTCAGCTTGTAGCGGCATCTTTGAGTCAAAATCCACATTGCTGCTCTTGGAAAGTATGTTGTTAATAATAAAAATAGATTTGTAGTAATCATTCCAGAAACTTAATACCAGAGAATTACTCGGATCCATACCAATATGAGTGTCAAAAGCTTCATAGTCTTTCACATTACCTACGTTATTGTCGCTGTATGCATTGTCCGACATGAGTTCACCGAAAAAAGAAGGCAGGCTTTCGGGACCATATAGGGTATAAAGGCTGTTATAAGCGGCATCTACCGCCACGATGAAATCTTCTTCCGTTTGGTAGAAGATGTTTTCATTGGCATTTGATATGGGTGAACGGTCCAGAAAACTATCACATCCGGCCAATATCAATATGCTAAAAGCAACTATTATATAGTTTATCTTATTCATAACTTTCATTTGTTTAAGTTTTGCAATAAATATCAGAAGCTTAAATTAATCCCTACAGTAGCGGTAAATGGATTCGGATAGGCTCCATAATCATATCCAACGAGATAGCCGGATTGGTAAGTGCTGGATTCCGGATCAAAATTGGGATAATCAGAGAATACGTGGATGTTTTCCATATTTACATAAAGCTTTAGGTTGGTGAGACGGCATTTTCTCAATATGGAACTCGGGAAGTTATAACCCAGGCGTATGTTTTTTATACGTACAAAGGAACCATCTTCAACCCAATAGGTAGAGCTTTGTGCTTGTACGGTGTTTTGAACGACACGCGGCTTGAAAGTGGAACCATCGCCGGGATTCTCATCCGATCTCCAGAAGTTGGCGACAGATTTATAGGCATTTCTGTTATTATTGAATATCTTGGTGAAACGTGCTTGTTGGTTCATTATTTCACCCCCTTGGGAACCGCTTAACATAATGGATAGTTCAAAACCTTTATAAGAGAAATTATTAGTCATTCCCCACGTAAAATCGGGTTGGTAATTTCCTATGATAGTACGGTCGTCCGCATTGATTTTTCCATCCTTATTGACATCGCGCACTTTAGGATCACCTGCCTCACTGCCCGGATACACAGGAATTCCTTTGTCAATATCCGCTTGGCTTAGTACTCCGTCAAAAACATATCCAAAATAATTTCCGACAGGCTGGCCGACTTCCGTCTTTGAGATAGCATCATTGTTTGTTACCATAATCGGAGCGTTATTGGCGCCTAATTTCAACACTTTGTTGCGATTGGCTGAAATATTAAAATCGGTGGTCCACAAGAAATCTCCATTATCAATGTTCCGGGTGGAGAGCAGGAATTCCACTCCGCGATTTTCAAGCTTGCCGACATTGGTCAGGGTAGACCGGAAGCCTGTCAGTACCGGAATCGGTACATCTAGTAACAAATCACGTGTTTTTGAGTAATAAAGGTCTAAAGACCAGTGGATACGATTGTTGAACAGGCTCGCGTCCAGTCCTAAGTTCACCTGTCCCGTCTTTTCCCATCTTAATTCGGGATCAGGCAAAGTGTTTGTGTAGATACCTTGTGCTAATGCACCGTTCTTGACGTAAGTGGTGTATCCCAACAAGCCTATTGCGCCGTAATCTGAAATTTGGTTATTACCTGTAACACCATAACTCAATCTGATTTTCAAATTGTCGAGCCAGTTTAGTCCTTTCATGAAATTCTCTTCCGACATACGCCACGCAAGAGAGGCGGACGGGAAATATCCCCAACGGTTATCTTTGCCAAAGCGGGAACAACCGTCGGCACGAAGAGTTGCCGAAGCCATGTATATGCCTTTATAAGAATAGGTAGCACGTGCCAGATAAGAAATCAGCGCCCACTCTGTCTCTGTCGTAGAACCGCCGGAAACCTTTCCCGCATTAAGTGTATGAACCAAATCGTTGGGAAAGGAACTTGCACTCATATTGCTGCGTTCCAGTCTCTGTTCTTGCATGGTGTATCCCAATAATCCTGTGACAAAGTGATCCCTGTTAAAGGTCTTGTTGTAATTTAGTGTGTTTTCCCATACCCAGTTCAGCGAACGTTGCGTGATAAAGTCGGCTTTTGCATCCACCCATCCTGTCCATCCCCAATTTTGTCCGGCATTCTGGTAAGTTTTGTATTGGGTGTCTTCCGTATTGGCATTAAAAGACATCTTGAAATCAAGTCCGTCGATAATTTTATAATTGAGATAGCTGTTGAGCAATACGGCATTGGTGGTTCTTTTCTTTGAAATTTCGCGGGTCAAGGCATAGGGATGCCATGAGTTGAACCCATATTTTTGGAATACATTCCATATTGATTCCGGATCGTAAAAGCCCAGACTACCGGTTTCCATGCGGACAGGGAAAATCGGATCACTCTGTACGGCCAGACTTACGGCATCAGATTTGCCTTCTATGCCATAAGGAGAATCATTTGTGCGTGTCAGACCGATCTTCAGGCCAACATCTATGTGATTGTTAAACTTATGGTTGATATTACTACGGACTGAGAGACGGTTATATTCGTTTTGATCTACCACTCCTTCCTGATCCAGATAACCGGCGGAAAACATGAACTGAGTTTTTTCAGAACCACCGGAAGCGGAAATCTGGACATTATGAGTAAATGCCGTTCTGAACAACACGTCTTGCCAGTCTGTTCCATTTCCAATTCTTGCCAGCCATTCGGGATCGGAAAACTCTGTCGGAATCATAGTGTTGTTTCCACGGACTGCGTCGGGATTGTTCTTTAAAGTTGTAGCCCATGTGTTATTTCGTGCGGCTGTTTCAAATTCCATCCACTCTTTGGCGTCCATCACATCAATGCGGCGATTTACCCTTGATATGCCGAACTCGTAATTGGCGTCGATTTTGGTTTTACCGGCTTTACCTTGTTTGGTCGTTACCAGAACCACTCCGTTGGCACCGCGCGAACCGTATATGGCTGCTGAAGATGCGTCTTTTAGTATTTCGATGGATTCGATGTCGTTGGGGTTGATATTATTCAGCGGATTACTATTAAAAGACATGTCACTCGCTTTTCCCGCAGCGTTTGTTCCTGTATTATCTTCCAAAGGAATGCCGTCGATTACATAGAGCGGGGAAGTGCCTGCATTAATGGATGAGGAGCCACGTACTTTTATGGTAGGAGCCATTCCCGGAGCACCCTGTGTCTGCGTAATCTGAACGCCGGAAATTTGTCCTGCCATTGATTGCAGGGCATTACCGAAGGAGCGTTCTTTCAGTTTGTTTGCGCTGATGGAAGAAACCGCGCCTGTCAGATCACGTTTTTTCATAGTACCGTATCCAACGACAACGACCTCGTCGAGCGTCTCTGTATCTTCTTTCAGAATGATGGCCGGGACTTTACCGTTCTGCACCTTTATATGCAGGCTCTGATAACCGACATACGACACTTCCAAATCAGCATTGTCCGCCACTTCAAATGAAAAGTTACCATCCATGTCGGAAATGGTTCCGTTCGAGGTACCCTGTTCTTTGACGGTCGCCCCGATAACTGGGTCTCCGTTCGTGTCTACTACTTTACCTGTGGCTTTAATTTTCTTCACAGGATTGTCCGGTTTCGGTTGGGCTTTCTTGATAACAATCTTGTTTCCTTGAATTTCATAACTTAACTGGTTCTGTCCCTGAAGAATCTGCTTTACTATTTCTTCAATTGTCGCGTTATTGGCTGTAACGGAGATACGTTTGCCGGTATTTACGTCAATGGAAGAAAAAACAAATGCATAACCGGATTTCTCTTTTAGTTGTTCGATAGCTTCTTTTACGGTTATGTTCTTGAATTTCAGTGTAATGCCTTGTGAATAGGCTGACAAATTGAGACAAAGAGCTACTGAGGCTATATAAATAGCCCTGGTAAAGTTTCTCATAAGCTTTTGGATTTAAAATTAAATGAATAGAAATAAAATCGGTAGTAAGCCAATCCTGAAGGACGGCTTTTTTATTATTCCTTAATAGTGTAGGGAATAAAAATTAACCGGAAGAGAGATTTCGAATGTTTTTCATGTTTTCCATATTTAAAATTCAACACTAATAGAGTATATATACATCATGTTCACACCTGTATTTTACTTGTCTGGTAGAAACCATTGTATCCAGAATCTTATTTATCGTATTACCAGATATTTCAAAACTGCCATAAAAACGTTTGTTGCGTAATGAGTCGGCCACTTCGACTTTTACATTATAAGTGCGCGTCAGTTTTTTGGCAATATCTTCCAGTAAATCTTCATCAAAAAAGAGTTCTCCGTTAATCCAGACATTCGACTTGTTTGTCCTTGCCTTGCTTTTGCTCATTTCACCGGTCAGTTTGTTAAGAACCATTTTTTCTTCCGGTTCGAGACATAGATCCGGCATCGTTCTGATTTGATTGTGCAAGGCAACTTTACCTTCCATAAGATTCACTGTCACTTCTTCGTCATCGGGGTAGTTACGGAAATTGAATCTGGTTCCCAGTACTTGCAGGTTTACTTCCTTTGTGTTTATCTTGAAAGGAACTTTTTCATTCCGGATTACCTCGAAATAGCCTTCTCCTTCCAGTTTCAACTTGCGGTCATCTATTCCGAATCCTTGGGAATACATAATTTTTGAGCCGGCATTCAACCATACTAATGTCCCGTCCGGTAAATACAACTTTGTATGGGTTCCCATAGGGGCTTCGACAACCATATCGGCAAAAGTTTGTTTCACTGCCTCTTTTCCCTGCCGGTAAGTGGCGACCGGCAGTATCAGTATCAATAAAACGGCTGCTGCCCGTATGAAGGTTTTCCATGAGAAACGAAGGAGTTGCTCTTTCCTTTTTCTGGTTCCGGTCATCCGTCGTTTGAATGAAGAAAACGCTTTGTCTTTATTGAAATGGGCGGCGGTATGGTCTGCCGTTCCTGACGAAAACCAGATTTCAAGTTTATTCCTGACATATTTCCTGTTGGATTCGGATGCCGAACTCCAGCGTTTCAGTTCGGCAAAAGATTCCTTGTCCAGTGTATCCGATAAATATCGGGTTATTAATTGGTCTATGTCGGTATGTTTTTCTAATTGCATATTTCCGGTGCTTTTATATATAAGGCAAAAAAATAAGAGTGGCGGGTAGTCGAAATACAAACTTTTTTCAATTTCCCATGAAAATATAGATAACGAGCAGTTGGAGATAATTCTCCATGCTCTTCTGAAGGGATGATAATGCGTTCTTTATGTGGTATTTAACAGTGTTTACGGAGATTCCTAGTTCAGAAGCAATCTCTTCATATCTTTTCTGTTCGAAACGGCTTTTTTTAAATACGGTACGGCATTCCGAAGGAAGTTGCTCAATGTTACGTGCAAGCTCTTCTTCCAGTTCTTGTTCCAGTAAAATGCCTAGAGGTTGGCTCTCTTCAATGAAAATGGAGTCCAGAAATTCTATATTTTCCGGTAAGGTGAAAGACGAGAAATGTAATTCTTCCCGGTAACGCAATGATTGTAGCTCGTTCAGACAACGATTACGAACGGAGCGCATCAGGTAAGCCCGGATAGAACAGGTGATTTCTATTTCCCGGCAATGCTCCCATAAATAGAATATGACATCATCCACTACCTCTTCTGAAAGGGCTGCGTTATTCAGTATCTGGTTTGCGAAGCGGCAGAGTAAAACATAATGGCGTTCGAAGATGCACTTGAATGTAGACTCGTCCCCTCGGCGCAGGCTTTCGATGATTGTTGTATCTTCCATAGTCGCTCCAATTCAATTATTGATAAATAAAGCATTGGTTATGAAACTTTATAAAGTGTTATTGGTAGTATCAAAAAAACGTATCAATCTACGAGGAGTGATACGTTTTTATTGTTCACATAAAACACAGTTGTCAGTATTATTTCTATATGAAATAAGTGTGTTACTTGACCAGACTGTTCAGATATACCTCCAGATTGGTATATCCTTCCTTGCTTAAAGTCGTTTTCGTACCATCAGATGCATCTTTCGGATTCAGTCCGTTTTTCAGTTCCCACCAGTCCGGCATACCGTCGTTGTCCGTGTCCTTCAAGTCTTCAGCTTTGACTCCGCCGTCTGATAGTTTGACCCAGGGGGAATCTTCTCCTTTGGGCTTGGTATCTTGGGGAATGTCAATCAGACCGGGAAAGCGGGCGGCATCTTTACTGATACTGCCGATATAGGTAGTCGTTCCCGTAGCCGTCTCTTTGACGATGCGTTCGTCGATGATGTCCCGCCATTTGGAACAGCCGGCGGAAGCCAGTACTTTTTCGTATGCCTCTTCTGCTGTATGGGTCGTTATGACACCTGGATCGAGAGGAGTTCTTAAACGGATGCTGTCACGGGTAGCATCGGTGTATGTGCCGTCACTCCCTTTTATTCTGACTTGTTCGTAAATACCTTTCGTCCAGTTGTCCTTGCTGACATCCGGCTCTCCCTCTATGATATTGCCGTCTACATAGAATTTCCCCCAGACGTGTAGCATGGGGAACCATCTGTTGGGATTTCCTTCTTTGTCAAAACAATAATCATTGTTGCGGACACTGATAGAAGCTATCCGGTAACGAACTTTATTGTCGGGAGTGGCCGGTCCCGGTTTATAGTAATTATTTACGATGTTCACTTTCATGCCTTCCCCGCCATAGCAGCCATTACCTGCCCAGTTGTAGAATACGTTGTTCCGCAAATCCATGTACTCATGTTCTTGTGTGGAAGGACGAGGGCCTAGGCGGGGTACACGGCTCATGTGGTGCGCCATCAGATTATGATGGTAGGAAGCGTGGTTGCCGCCCCAATTTCCGCCGAATCCATGTGCTCCTTTGGAGTGTCCGGCTGTCCGGAGACTTTCGGAGATGATACACCACTGGACGGTTGAGTTTTCATTCCCATATACGGAACAACATTCATCCACCGACCAGCTGATGGAACAATGGTCGACGATGATATTTTTCCTGTCCATTCCTCCTAGCCCGTCGGGTTCTCCTTCTACTTCATTACTTACGCGGAAACGCAGGTATCTGATAATTACATTGTTTGCACCGATGGTTACCGGATGGCGGGCTATGCAGATACCTTGTCCAGGAGCTGTCTGACCGGCAATGGTTATATCATCTTGTTTGATGCGCAACGGAGCGTTTAAAAATATATTGCCGGCTACATCAAAAACAATCGTTCGCGGACCGCGTTGATTGACTGCATGGCGAAGAGTGCCTTTAAAATCACCGTCTTCCAGAGTTGTCACATGATAGACAGTACCTCCGCGTCCGCCTGTGGTATATCTTCCAAAACCTTCGGCTCCGGGAAATGACGGCAGTTTACCGGTTTCTTGTGGACAGGCGTGACTACACTCACCGGATACTCCCATTAGAAATGCTATAAAAATGACTGTAATTCTCATTGTATAATTCTATTAATCAGATTCTTATTCTTGATCTTATTTTATCTATTACTACTTTTCCAGCCGGAAATAATCGAAATCCGCGTATCCTTTTCCACGGACAATATTCGGAGAACTGCAGAAAATCCCGACTTTGGCTCCTATCCATGTACCGTTAATGATAGGATAGCGGCTGCCCAATTCTTTGAAATGTACCCCGTCAGTACTGTAAGAGTAGCTACATTCCTTATCATTGTGAATGTGAATACGAAACCAGGCTTTTTCGCTTTCCGTTTCAACGGTTGCCAGTTCTTCCGGGATGACAGCCAGACGGTCATTGCGTCCGCTGATTACGGAGATGCGGTTGCCTTGTTCTCCACGAATGAGGGCGATATAGGTGTAGGCGTTTCCCATGACAATGGCTCCGGCACGTTCACCGGCATCGGTAAAACGGGTTTCGACATAGGTCGTTGCCGTGAATACAGGTGCAGGCAGTTTTTGTAAAAGCAGGTTGCCGGCGAAGTATAAGTTGCCTTGTTCCGATGGACAGGGTTCGGCAAAAAGACGGATATGTCCCGAACGGGCATAAAGGGAGAACCAGTCCGGATTTTCATGAGCTTGCCATTGCCATTGTAGTCCTAGCTGTCCGGTATTAAATTCATCGGAAGTTTGCGGTGTGCAGGCAGGGTATGTCTTTCCTACATTCGGTTTGCGATAAGTCAGTACGGGAGCGCCGATACCATCCCCGTCCGGATCTTCGCCAATGACAATCCAGTTATCCTTTGTCCAGCGGGCGGGTTGGAGATGGGTGATTCTGCCATATATCCCTTTGGACTGGAAATGGATAAACCACCATTCGCCTGTCTGGGTTTCGACCAGTCCTCCCTGATGAGGTCCGTTGATACCGTTGCCTGCTTCGAGCACTTTTCGAGGCTCGTAGGGTCCATAGATGTTTTTGGAACGCAGCACGGTCTGCCATCCGTGGGCTACTCCTCCGGCAGGAGCGAAGATGTAGTACCATCCGTTGCGTTTCGTCATTTTTAATCCTTCCAGTATGGGATTTACTTCGATATCGTGGTAGACTACTTTGCCATTGTCGAGCAGTTGCAGGCCATCCCATGACATTTTATGAATAATAGCAGGGCCGCCGCGGTGAATACTATGTGCCAGATAGGCTTGACCGTCTTCATCCCAAAAAGGACACGGGTCTTCCCATTTTTCTACATCGACAATGTGTTTGAGATCCCATTTACCTAGCGGATCGGTGGCACGTGCAACAAAAAGCCCGTCGTGTGGTGTGCAGAAATAGACATAAAACATTCCTTCGTGATGACGGATAGAGGGTGCCCAGGAGCCTTGTCCGTGAACAGGATGATCGTACTTCTGAAGAGGAAGGCGGTCGTAGATATGGTTGACTATTTTCCAGTTGACAAGGTCATGAGAGTGTAGCAGGGGAATACCCGGCATACAGGTAAAACTGGAAGCAACCATCCAGTAGTCGTCTCCGACCCGGATGACGTCCGGGTCGGAGTAATCAGCATGGATAATGGGATTCTTGTAAGTTCCGTCACCGTTATCCGGACTCCATTGTGCATGCATGTAGACTGCAATCAGTAAAAGAAAAGAGACTAGTGCGATTTTTTTCATGTTACTTGTTATTTCCTCAAAACCTCTATTTTACCTAAAGCTCCGTATGGATTGACTGCACAGACTTTTAGTGTATAGTTTATTTTCGATACCGGGAAAGAAGTGTCTGTGGTAGTGAATCCTACTATATTTTCGCCATCATATATGATATATCCTGCGGCTCCTTTTACTGCATTCCATGAAAACTTTCCTTCCTGATAAGCAAGATCCCGTGGTGCATCCATTTGCTGCATCATTTTACGCGGATTCCAACCGTCGGTTGCGGAAATTATATTTTCGTATGTATATTTATCGGCTTCTTCCTTACTGATGGTTGTACGGGATGTACCTTTTACCTGTTCCCCCGTGGAGCGGTCTTTATATTGGTATTCAGTTTTACGCTGGCTCAAATCGATCGGATTTCCTTTGGCGTCACTGGTGTTATATTCAGCAAAAAGTGCCGGGATGGTTCCCATATCCGTCCACCCTTCGGGGTTGATTGGGATATTCAGTGTCGTGTTGATAAAGACAGCTTTGGGAGAATTGCGCCACGGACGCCCGAATTTTACTCCCCATCTTTTCACATTGGCAGCAGCTTCATTGCCGTCTACTATGCAGTTCTTGAATACATACCCCCATTTGGCATCCTTTTGGCAAGGAGCTGTCAGGATAGCACCACTCCGTGTATTGTAGAATGTGCTGTTCTCTACTAATACATCTCCACCACCGTAGAAGTAATCGATGGCACCTTCAATCCGACAATTTTTCACATAATGACGATGTGCATCGTTCGGAGAAGTTTGCCATGTATCCTGCCATGAACGGAAGATACAGTTGTTGAATGAAGCACAATCTGCAAAGCTTTTCATAGCCAGAGCCTGCGGTCCGTTTTCGGCGAGTACTCCCCAGTCATTAATATACGAGATGTTTTCTGTGTAGAAATGAGGTGCTTTTATCATCACTACCGAACCTTCACGTTTGTAGACCGGAGAGGAAGGGTTATGGACAGACACTTCCCAATAGGGTAATACGGCTTCCGACTCTTTGCCTGTCGGTTTGCCACCCACGTTCAGACTTAAATGAATGATAGTTTTGTTTTTATCCTGACCGATCAGATGTATATAGGGCTTTTCTTTCGGAATGACAACTTGTTCTTCATACGAACCGTTCTTTACGAAGATAAGCCAAGGTTTAGTTTGCTTCTCGGGGGCAGCGTCTACAGCTTCCTGAATGGTTTTGTAATTTCCACTGCCATCAGCTGCGACAACAGACTGATAAACTCCGCTTTGGGTTTGTGCGTAGTTCAGAATGGAAACTCCTGCCAATAAGATGGATATGATTGTTTTTCTCATGGTTTACTTAGTATGCTATATGCTTTTATATTAATAATGTCGGTTAATACCAGCGCGGATCACCTGCTTTGCCTGCAAATTTAGCTTTTATGTGGAAATCTCCCTCATTCGGATTAACAAAGAATTTGTCTGCGGCAAATTCCAGTCTGGTAATTCCGGTGAAAGGAACTTTACCTTCAGCCAGATCGGAAGTTATGTAGTTATTGTCCGAGAAGTTGAGGCATTTGTAGTTTCCCAATCCGGCGCTCATCGGTTTTCCTGCATTGTTGCCGGCAAAGATAACATTACGTACGGTCAAGGTGGCGGGAGAAGCCGGAGTATCGTTGGTCTTGCGTAATAGGAATACTCTGGATAAATCTTTCTTTGCGTCCGCTGCATTGTAGAAGGTGCAGTTCTCCACGGTGATTTGTCCGATACCGCCTTGCAAGTCCAGTAACTGGTCGCCTGTGTTGATGAGTGTGCTGTTGGTGAAAGCAATACGTTCCAGTGCAGCCACGTCACTGCTTACGTTTACTACGCCCCAGCCAACGGTGCTAAGTTCTGAAAGTATACAGTTGTCGAAAGTGATGTCTTTGATAGACATGCCTATTCCATTTTTACCGATACGAACCACGCTCTGGTTGATGTTCTTCACTTCACATCCGGTGAAAGAGAGCGATTGTGCGTAAAGGTCGCCATCCCATGCCATCAGGAAACGTGTGTCGTTGCCGTCTATACATACATCCTTGAACGCCAGTGATTTTACAGAGGATGTAAAAAGAATACTGCTCAAAACTAACTGTGTTTTTTCTCCGTTAGCATCGGTTGCTCCTACCAGCGTGATTTCTTCTAATTGAGGAAGTTTCAGACGTTCGACTCTATATGTCTTTCCGGCTTCGAATTCTACGGTGAGACCGGAACATTTATTTTTTTGCACAAACTTGCTGACTAGTTTTCCCAAGTCTACATGACCGTCTGATGTAGACGCTACTTTCAGTACCGGATTAGCATTTACTTGAAGAGCACATATCCCTGCAAGTAATATTGATAAAAATACTTTTCTCATATATGTATGTTTTTAGATTTAAATAATGTGTATGATAAGATTTCCTTTTAATCGAGTCCGTTTTTCTTTCTCCAGGCGGGATATTGTTTGCGGAGCACTTTTTGCGGCCAGTTGCCCAAATATTGATATTTGATCCTTGTTTTCGCATCCAAAGATACAGCGGTGGAAACTCCATTGATATCGACAGGTTCTGCATCTTCGAAGATGTACAGGTAGCGATAGAGGAGATTGGGACGGTCTGCTTCATATATACTGTAAATAGGCTGTGATGTTTTTGTCGGGTCATAGGAAGAGAGTGCGTTTTCCCTATAACTGAATCCGCCTTTTGAACCTTTCTTCAGGTAACCGTTGACAAGTGCATCGAACGCTTCCTGTCCAACTTTGCCACCGATTTGAATAAAACGCCCCCACATGTCATCTCCCGGAGAGTCGATAACTTTTCTGTCGACAAGGATTCCGTTTTCCGTCACATTCACAACTTTCTTATTGGGTATTTTCACTTTTTCCAACCATTCAGCAGCGGCAACAACGGCATCTTTGATCTCTTGGGAAGGATTCTCAAGCTCCATCAGGAATTGAAGGATTCGTGTTCCTTCCGAACCGGAATACGAAGGTAGCTCTTTGGGACGGGCAACTGCGGGAAGCAGCGTGTGTTCATCATGTTGTGCTCCCCAGAAAGTTTTTACTCCGTTTTCCGTTACCTGACAGTTTAGTATACATTGTACTCCTTTGTCAAAACTGATTTTAGCTTTGGTGGCTGTTGCGTCGTCCACGATATCCGAAAATTCGTCCGCTTTATGATAGACTTTCCTTAGTATCTCCAAAAGATGGATCATTGCATCATCGTTGAATGTAATGCGGGAGGTGTATCCCTTTTCCCTTAACGGATATACTTGCGGCCATCCTCCTTCTCCTTTGTAGTTGGAATCGTACTGTGCCGCGATGATAAAGTCGATTGCCTTGTTTACCGCGTCTTTATAACGTGGGTCTTTCATCGCTTTATACATCTTGCCCAGAAATCTCATTTCGGTAGTGGTCGCTCCATTATCGAAGATAGCGTCTGTCTTTTCTTTCTGACCGACAATTTCTGCTTTTTGTTTGTCTGTGAGTTTGTGGTGCATCTCGATATTCTTGGGCCATCCCCCGATATTTCTTTGGTATAAGAGTACATTTTCGGCTACCTCTTTAGCTTCGTTGGTTGCATACCACTCATCTGGTTGTGATACTGCCAGTGATAACCATTTCTTTTTTTCGATGGATGATTGGTTGGTTCGTTGTGAACTCTCTACAGACTGTGATGATTTACACTCCGGCATGAGTAGAGTGAACATCATAAATAAAAGAAGGAATCTCATAGTTGTTATTTTATAATTTGTATTCATAGCATGTTGGATTGCATTATATAAATGTTTCCAATGTCCAAAAGTATGGATTTAATGAGAGAGTGAAGTGTATTTTTTCTTAGAATAGGTGGTGAAAATCGTAATTGTTGATGTTCTGCCAAATTTTACATGATTCCGGTTAAATACTCTACTTATAAGTAGAGGGTTTGCTTTACTTTTGTTTTCCGAAAACGAATCATTCATTTTAAATATGCTTGTATCATGAAACGAATTACACAGATTGTAGCTTTCTGCCTGCTGACTGTCACTCATTTAGCGGCACAAAAGAATTATGTATCCGAAGTCTGGGTCTCTGACTTGGGAAACGGAAAATATAAGAATCCGGTATTGTATGCCGACTATTCTGATCCGGACGCCTGCCGTGTGGGGGAGGACTTTTACATGACTTCATCCAGTTTCAATTGTCTGCCGGGACTGCAAATATTACATTCGAAGGATTTGGTAAACTGGACGATTGTCGGAGCAGCCGTACCTGATGCACTTCCGCCCGTTGAGGCTCCGGAACGTCCGGAGCATGGCAACCGTGTATGGGCGCCTAGTATCCGCCACCACAACGGTGAGTTCTATATTTTCTGGGGAGATCCCGATCAGGGAGCCTTCATGGTGAAGGCCAAAGACCCGAAAGGTCCGTGGACGGAACCTGCCCTGGTGAAAGCTGGAAAAGGGATCATCGATACTTGCCCGCTTTGGGATGAAGATGGAAAAGTATATATGGTACACGCCTATGCGGGAAGCCGTGCGGGACTGAAAAGTGTGATTGCCATTTGTGAACTGAATAAGGAAGCGACTAAGGCTATAACCCCTTCGCGAATCGTTTTCGACGGTCATGAAGCGCATGAAACCTGTGAAGGACCGAAATTCTACAAAAAGAATGGTTATTACTATATTTTTCATCCGGCAGGTGGAGTGGCAACAGGTTGGCAAGTGGTACTTCGCTCTAAAAGTGTATATGGCCCTTATGAATGGAAAACTGTGCTGGCACAAGGTAGCTCACCTGTCAACGGACCACATCAGGGGGCTTGGGTGGACACTCCTACCGGTGAGGATTGGTTTCTTCACTTTCAGGATGTAGGTGCTTACGGACGTATCATGCATCTGCAGCCGATGAAATGGGTGAATGACTGGCCGGTTATCGGTATAGATAAAGACGGTGACGGCTGCGGTGAACCTGTTCTGACTTATAAAAAACCGAATGTAGGTAAAACATATCCTATCTGCACTCCGCAGGAAAGTGACGAGTTTGACGGATATACCCTCTCTCCGCAATGGCAATGGCACGCTAACATTAACGAGAAGTGGGCATACTATGCAGGTAACAAGGGGTATGTCAGATTATATTCTTATCCGGTGGTGAAGGATTACAGGAATTTGTGGGATGTAGCTAACCTCTTGTTACAGAAAACGCCTTCCGATAATTTCACCGCAACGATGAAGCTGACATTCAGCCCTATTCAGAAGTATAAGGGGGAACGTACGGGACTTATTGTTATGGGCAGGGATTATGCCGGATTGATTTTGGAAAATACAGATAAAGGTCTGGTACTTTCACAGGTGGAATGTATAAAGGCGGAAAAGGGTGCACCGGAAGAGACGAATACTTCGGTCAGCCTTAGTCAAAATACAGTGTATTTGAAAGTACGTTTTGAGAGCCATCTTAAAGATGGCAAGAACAGGAACATGAGAGAGAACCTGAATGTGATGTGTAATTTCAGTTATAGTTTGGATGGAAAGAAGTTCAAGACTTTAGGAAAACCTTTCAAGGCCAGAGAGGGACAGTGGATTGGTGCTAAGGTAGGAACATTCTGTACGCGTCCGGCTATCGTTACCAATGATGGCGGATGGGCGGATGTAGATTGGTTTCGGATTACAAAGAAGTGAAGCCATAAATAGATGTAAGGAGTGATGTTTTGAGACATATACTCTTACATGTTTTTTATTCCCGGTGTTCCTCCGGTAGTATGCTTGGAGGAACACCAATTCTTATTGAGAGAAGACAATTCCGGCGATTTCTTTCCGAGTGAAATGCCGGTTGTCTTTTTGCTATCAGTATCATGCATCTCCTCTCTGAAACAACAGGTGTCGAACGTATGTCCTTTTTCCGGTTTCTCGCTGCTGGAAAGTGCCAGATAGCCTCCGTCATTACTAAGAGCTGGGAATTTGGATATTTCTATCAGATTTTCTCCATTTACTTTATGTCTTTGAATGACCTTGCCGGGGTATTTGGTGAAGCAAAGATAACCTTTGGATGGAATGGTGAGGGGATCGGAGGATTTCTCATTGGAGAGAGTTGTAGTACTGTATACGGTACCGCTTTCATACATCTTATATAGATAGAGGGCTGGCAGGCTGATCGCTTTTTCGCTCGGATTATAGATTTCTACATATTCTGCGCCATCCGTTGCATTATCATACATTATTTCATTAAAAAGAAGTATTCCTCTTACGTCTTCCGGTAGTTCGGGAGTGTCGGGATTGTCCGGTAGAACCGTATCGGGGTTATCGGGTGTTTCGTCGGGCGGTGTAGTCGTTTCCACGTCATTAGATAGCTGTATGTGATGGAAAGTGAATCCTTTGCATCGTGTTTTGGTGTAAATGCAGTATATACCGCAGTAGCGGGAGGTTTGTATATCGGTATCTTTTATCTGTTTTTCTTTTACGTATTCATTCTCGGATTCAA
>ERZ773157.707-NODE-707-length-38016-cov-8.933116_pt1 | contig 38016 bp, 34 predicted proteins | sample MGYA00511480_ERZ773157 | MGnify/ENA primary metagenome ERZ773157 (study PRJEB29015, sample SAMEA2737863) | human gut metagenome | biome: human gut; feature: human-associated habitat; material: faeces | place: China | collected 2012 ... | reverse complement strand
CACGGCATTCTGATTCGTTGGGAAAAAGACGGCGCTTACGGCGTCACAAAGTATTACGATATGGACGGTCAGGAAATCAAGCTGAATCCGGGCAAGACCTGGGTCTGCATCCTTCCGAATGACCGTATGGATAAGGCGGAATTCTATGGAGAACAGACGGAGTAGAAGAAAACCCGGAATGCGGGAAGAGACAGAAAGAGAGATAATCAGCCGGCAGCGCACGGCAGGACGTAGAGAAGAAGCAGCCGGAGGCAGCCGGGAAAGTGCGGGCAGAAGCCGTAACCGGTCAGGAAGCAGCCGGAAGCCGGAAGCGGTTCCGGTGAGGAAAGAAAATTTTGTCATTCAGGGTACGATCCTGGCAGTTGCTGGTATCATTGTGCGTCTGATCGGTATTCTGTACCGCGTTCCGATGACGAATATCATCGGCGATGAGGGCATGGGATATTATTCGACGGCATTCAACGTATATAATATCATGCTGATCCTTTCATCGTACAGTCTGCCTCTGGCGGTGTCGAAGATGGTAGCGGCCCGCCTTGCGAAAGGGCAGTACCGCAATATGAACCGTGTTCTGCGGGCGGCGCTTGTCTATGCGACGGTCGTAGGTGGTCTGGCATGCTTTATTACCTGGAATTTTGCAGGCTTTTTTGCAACGACCTTGTTTAACACGCCGTTTTGCGTGTATGCACTCCGCACACTTGCGCCAACGATCTGGATCATGGCGTATCTGGGCGTACTGCGCGGTTATTTCCAGGGACATGGAACGATGATTCCTACGGCGATCTCCCAGATCCTGGAGCAGGTGGTCAACGCGATTATCAGTGTGGTGGCCGCCAGCGTCCTTTTCAAGGTGGGACTGGATACAGCGAAAGTATATGGAAAAGATGGATATGCACAGGCATTTGGCGCGGCAGGCGGTACGATCGGCACAGGAAGCGGCGCGTTTGCAGCCCTGTTATTTGTGCTGGTATTGTTTTTACTCTACCGTCCGACGGCAAAACGGCGGATTGCCAAGGATCGGAGCGGTAGTGTGGATTCCTACCGTCAGATTTCGAGAATCTTCTTCTTTACCGTTATTCCGGTTATCGTAAGCTCGGGTGTTTACAATATTAACTCGGTTATTGACAACGGTATCATGGCGCACGGCATGGAGTCGCTGGGACGCGGCAAAGAGTTTTTAGCCCTCTGGGGTATCTACAACAACAAATATATGCTGCTGGTACACGTCCCACTTGCGATGGCGAACTCACTGTCCTCGTCGCTGATTCCTTCGCTGTCCGGTGCAATAGCGCGTAAGGATCGAAAGGCGGCGATTGAGAAGACAGCCCTTGCGATCCGGTTTGCTATGCTGATTGCGATTCCGTCGGCGGTGGGGCTGACGGTACTTTCAGCGCCGGTCAATAACCTGTTATTCCGGGGCGGCAACAATGCGGAAGCGATCCGTATGATGATGATTGGCGCTTCAGCCGTTATCTTCCTGTCGCTTTCGACGGTTACCAATGCAATCTTACAGGGACTGAACCGGATGAATGTTCCGGTGAGGAACGCCTTGATTTCGTTGGCATTACACGTGATTGCGCTGTATATTATGCTGATGATCTTCAATATGGGTATCTACAGTATGGTATTTGCAAGTATTTTGTTTGCGCTCTTTATGTGCATTTTAAATGCGATCGCGATCCACAACACACTCGGTTACCGCCAGGAGATGGTCAAGACCTTCCTGCTGCCGGCGATCAGCGCAGCATTTATGGGCGCGGCGGCATATGGCGTGTACCGTGGGGTTACGCTGGTGATCCACAGCAATGTGCTGGGAACGCTGCTGGCGGTGCTTGTGGCGGTTCGTCCTTCGGCGGATGAAACCGTTCCGCTGACGGGCAGTGCGTCCGCCGGGCTGATTCTGCTTGACGGGCAGTCGGAGGGCTTCTATGTGCTGGCGGTCATCGACCAGAGCCGCGCCGACCGTGCCGGCATCGAGGCGGGCGACACGCTGCTCACCCTGAACAGCCAGCCCCCCGCTGATCTCACCGCGCTGGACGCTTTCTTCTCCGCCCAGCAGCAGCCCTGCGTCATCACCATCCAGCGCAAAGGAAAAACACTTGACATCCATCTCCCCGCCCCATAACGGTTGCTTTTCGTCCCGGATTTGGCTATAATGAAGGCGTAGGAAACCCAATTCAGCACATCAAACCAGAGCAAGAGGTGCTAACCTATGACACTCTTAATCGTTGACGATGAAGCCCGCATCCGCGACCTCATCCGCAAGTACGCCGCCTTCGAGGGCTACAACGTCGAGGAAGCGTCAAACGGCATGGAAGCCATCGAAAAGTGCCGGCAGAAGAACTACGACCTCATCATCATGGATGTGATGATGCCCGAACTCGACGGCTTCTCCGCCTGCCGCGAAATCCGCCGCAAATCCCAAGTTCCCGTGATTATGCTTTCCGCGCGCGGCGAGGAGTATGACCGCATTCACGGCTTCGAGCTGGGCATTGATGATTATGTCGTCAAGCCCTTTTCGCCGCGTGAACTGATGATGCGCGTGTCCGCCGTTTTGAAGCGCACCGCCGCCAATGTGCCCGCCGCGTCCGACGGTGAGCGGGTGACCATCGGCGATATGGTGGTGGACTTCGCCGCGCGCCAAGTGACCATCAAGGGCGAAAAGCTGAATCTGTCCCCCAAGGAGTACGACCTGCTGTTCTACATGGTGCGCAACCGCGGCATTGCCCTGACGCGCGAGAAGCTCATCAGCGACGTATGGGGCTACGACTTCTTCGGCGACGACCGCACGCTGGACACGCACATCAAGCTGCTGCGCAAGAGTCTGGGCGACTATGCCGACAAGATTACCACACTGCGCGGTGTTGGCTACCGCTTTGAGAAGGACTGACTTTTTTTCCTTCCCCTACTGGGTGATAACGAGGTGTTTCGCTATGCGCAAAAATCCAAAAAATCCGAAAGAAAAAAAGCATCCCCGCATTCGCCGCCGAGTTTTCGCTTACTTGGCGGCGTTTGTCGCGTTCGTCCTTGCGCTCCTGTGGCTGATGCAGATTGTCTGGCTGGACGACTTCTACCGCTGGGACAAAACGCGGCAAATCACCCAAGCCGCCGACGCGGTGGAGAGCAACATCGGCAATGCGCAGCTGTCCGCGCTGATGGACAGGCTCGCGCAGCAAAACGACGTCTGCATCCTCCTGCTGGACAGCGACAAACATGTCTTTTTGTCGTCGGATGACATTCATTACTGCCTCATCCACCGCATGAGCAGCCGGGATTTGTCCTTCTGGTGCTCCATGATTCCCGAAAACGGCGATACGCTGACGGAGCTGTTCAACATCGCCCCATTCGGCGGCGACCAGTACAACAGCCATCAATTCCGCGGCAACGTGCCGAAGATGGAGGACGACAAGAAGCAGAGCCTGCTGTGCGCGCGCCGCGTCACCCTCCCCGACGGCACGGGCGGGTATCTGCTGCTCAACTCCATCATCACCCCGCTGGACAGCACCGTCGCGACATTGCGGACGCAGCTGATGCTCATCACCATCATCGTCCTCCTTGGCGCAACACTGCTGGCTGTGCTGATTTCCCGCAAGGTGACGCGCTCCATCGTCGAGACGAGCGAAGCGGCGCACTCCCTCTCGCGCGGGCAGTACGAAATTCCCCCGCATGGCTGCGAGTACCGCGAAATGGCGGAGCTGAACGACACGCTGGTATACGCCGCGAAGGAGTTAAGTCAGGTGGAGAACCTGCAGCACGAGCTGATTGCCAACATCAGCCACGACCTGCGCACGCCGCTGACGATGATTGGCGGCTACGTCGAGATGATGCGCGACATCCCCGGCGAGGCAACGCCGGAGAACATGCAGGTGATCATCGACGAGACGCAGCGCCTGACGAGTTTGGTCAACGAGCTGCTGGATTTCAGCCGCCTGCAGACGGGTGCGCTGGCGCTCAATCCCGCGCCGTACCCGTTCACCGCGTCTGTGCAGGCACTTACCGACCGCGTGAGCCGCATGGTGCAGCAAAACGGCTATCAGGTGGTGTTCCATCCGGCGGCGCAGGTGAAGGCAATCGCGGATGAACAGCGGATTGCGCAGGTGGTGTACAACTTAGTCGGCAATGCGCTGACGTACACGGGCGAGGACAAGACGGTCGAAATCCATCAGGAGGTCATCGGCAAGATGGTGCGCCTGACGATTCACGACAGCGGCAAGGGCATTGCGCCGGAGGAACTGCCGCTGATATGGAATCGCTACTACCGCACGCAGGAGACGCATAAGCGGGCGATTATCGGCAGCGGCTTGGGCTTGTCGATTGTCAGGAGTATTTTGGAGAAGCACAATGTGCCGTTTGGGGTTGAGAGCAAGGAGGGCGAAGGAACGTCGTTCTGGTTTGAGCTGCCGGTGGCGGAGGGGTGACGACCTCATCCGCCTACGGCACCTTCCCCAGAGGGGAAGGTTTGGGGGGCGTTGCGCCGCCTTTCCTTGGAAAAAGCAGCTTGCCGCGGAGCACTCCCCGCCTTCCCCTCTGGGGAAGGTGTCGCCGCAGCGACGGATGAGGTCGCAGCGCAGCAATAAAGCTCAAGTTACATGGGAGTGCAGGCGAAGCAGTCCAGAGGGCGACCGCAAAGCCCTCTGGTCGCGTCCGCAGACGCGAAATCCCGCATAAACACGCGGGCACAGCATGAAAAAGTCATCAACTCAATCGCGCGGAAGGGTCAAGGGAGGAACTCCCTTGCGGAGTCCAGAGGCAGAGCCTCTGGTGGTTCCCCTCACAGCTCCCTTCGTCCCTCCATCGCCTTCGAGAGCGTCACTTCGTCGGCGTATTCGAGGTCGCTGCCGACGGGGACACCGTGGGCAATGCGGGTGCACTTGATGCCCATGGGCTTAATGAGCCGCGCAATGTAGGTTGCGGTCGCTTCACCCTCGATGTCGGGGTTCGTCGCCAGAATCACTTCGCTGACCGGCTCGGTCTGCAGGCGCGTCATCAGTTCCTTGATGTGTATGTCATCCGGCCCGATGCCGTCCATCGGCGACAGCGTGCCGTGCAGGACGTGGTATAGCCCGTGGTAATCGTGCATCCGCTCCATGGCGGCCACGTCGCGCGGGTCGCGCACGACGCAGATTTGCCCGTTATGGCGGCTTTCATCCGCACACACGGCACACTTTTCAGCGGAGGAAAAATTGCCGCACACGTCGCAGTAGCGAATCGCCTTGCGCCCCTGCCACAGCGCCGCCGCCAGCGCGTGAACATCCTCCAGCGGCATCCCGACGATATGGTACGCCAGCCGCGCCGCCGTCTTGTGACCGATGCCGGGTAGCCGAGACAGCTCCGACACCATCCGCTCAATCGGTTCGATTTGTCCGGGCATTAGAACAGACCGCCCATGCCGCCCATGCCGGGCGCCATCTTGTTCATCGTCTCTTCGCGGTTTGCTTCGCCCTTGCGCAGCGCTTCGTTCACCGCCGCCATCACAAGGTCCTGCAGCATTTCCACGTCGTCCGGGTCAACGACCTTGGGGTCAATCGTCAGGGACAGCAGCTCGCGCTTGCCGTTTACCTTCACGCTTACCACGCCGCCGCCGGACTGCGCTTCGTACTCCTGCGCATCCAGCTTTTCCTGCGCGTCCGTCATCGCCTGCTGCATCTTCTGCGCCTGACGCATGAGCTGCTGCATGTTCGCGCCGCCGCCGAAGCCAAAGTTCTGTCGTGCCATAAAAATCGTCCTCCTAATTATTCGTTTTCTGTCAGTTTCTCCGGGGAAATCCGCCGGATGGTCAGGTTGCCCGAAGCCGTCGTCACGCGGACAGACGGTGCGCCATTGACGATGGATACGCCGTCCGTCAGCAGCCGCCCGGACACCGAGCGAAGAATGGCGTCACACTGCGCGCCGGGAATCTCCAGACTGATGCCGCCTGCGACCGAGCCGCCCTTGAAGGTGGAGAACATCTCCGCAAAAGAGAGCATTGCGCCCCGGCTGACCGAGGACAGCGAGATGTTCAGAAACGCAAGGCGCTCCAGACAGAGCATCCCCGTCGTCGTGAACAGACTGCAATCCTGACCGGAGAGGTCGCTGCCGGCAATGTCGCCGCTGCCGTTCTTGACCTTCAGGCTCAGGCTGCTCAAGTCGGAGAGCATCACGAAGCCGGAGAGCGACTCCACGGACAGGTCACTGACCTGCAAACCGCGGACATGCACGCTGCCGGACGTCGTGCGAATCTCGACCCGCCCCTTCCACGCGCGCGGAATGCGAACGGTCACTTGCAGCCAGCGGGCGCTGAGCGGCAAGGGCGAGAGTGCGGCGGCGGACTGCTCCAGCGTCAGCGTATCGCCGTTCTGGGCGAGCGAAACCGCCTTCATATCGTGGTCGTCGCCGGATGCCATGACTTGGATTTCCTGCGTGTCATCGGCATAGAGTTCCAGCAGGGCGCCGGTGAGGTGAATCACCAGCTGCGTAATGGTCAGCGAGGAAAAAGAGTTGCGCGAATTCATACGCGTTCACCTCCGTCATTCGTCCTCATCATATCACGTTTTGGCGCTTGTTGCAAGGGGAAAAGCCAACTATGAAGCAGTTGGATGCTTATGCGGATAGGCATAGTTGACTTCATTTCCATAGTGGTAACTTCCGCGAGTTCCAGAGGGCATAAAAACAGACGAAGTCTGCGATCGCCCTCTGGACTCCTTCGGCGTTCGCCTCCGGATGCTACTTGATTTTTATTGGAAGTTTTTTAGTTTGTGCGCAGGGACGCTTCGCTGCCTGCGGCGAAGTTGCCGGACTTGTTTTTCCTCTTTGAGTAGGTTTAACGGAGCAACAGTTGGGGCGTTGCCCCAAGCCCCATAAGGGGCGCCGCCCCTTAACCCCGCAAGGGGCATTGCCCCTTGACCCTTTTTTCGGCGCCATGCGGGTGCTGTTATTCCAACAGCTCTGCCCCCGTCACCACGTCGTCCATCACCGCGATAACCAGCGGCATTCCGCGATCCTGCTTGCCTTGCAGGCGCACCGCGTCGCGCTCCACCAGCGTCGCGGGGGATTTCGCCTGCTGCACGCGAATCAGGTGATCGTCCTTCTCCAACCGCACCACGCCCGCAAGCTGTTTGCCGTTGCTGCCATTCTTGTTGAAATAGAACGACTTCACGCCCTTGCCGTTGCGGTTCTGCTTCTCGAAATCAACGGAGAGCAGGCGTTTGGCGTAGCCGCGGTCGGTCAGCAGCACGATTTGGTCGCTGTCTTGCAGCTGCCCGCACCAGATGACCTCGTCGCCGTCCTCCACCTGCATACAGCGCACCCCGGCGGCGACGCGCCCCTGCACCGGCACGCTGTCGAGTGAGAAGCGGATGCACAGACCGCTGCGGGTGAACAACAGCAGGTCGTCGCGACTGGCGGCGGGGAGAATTGTCAGCAGACGATCGCCGTCCTTCACGTTCACGGCGGCGAATTTCTTGCTGCGCACGTCGTAATCCGCAGCGGCGGTGCGTTTCACCATGCCCTGCCGGGTGATGAAGAGAATGTCCGGCAGATGCCCGACGTCCGCCATGCGGATGCACGTCATCCACAGCGCCTTCTCGTCGTCCTCCAGCCCGGCCAGCACGCCCGAAAGCAGCTGCCCGCGATCCTTGGGCTTGACTTCGTTCAGCGACGCAACAGGCAGGGGATAGCAGTTGCCGTGGTCGGTGAAGATGAGCAGCGTCTCGTCTGTTTTGGCCATGAACAGGAAGTCGGCGAACTCCTTGTCGTCCTCCGCGCGGGTCGGGAGCGGCGTTTTCTTGTAGAGCGCGGGATTCATGCGCTTCAATTGCCCCGCGCCCGTGAACGCCACGATGACCTCTTCCGGCACGGCGGCTTCTTCCTCGACTTCCAGCGGGGATTCGTCCGCTTTTTCGATGGTTGTGCGGCGCTCGTCGGCGAATTCCTCGGCAATCTCCTGCAATTCCTTGCGGATGACCGCCAAGAGCTTTTTCTCGCTGTGCAGGATGCCCTCCAAGCGGTCGATGAGCTTCAGGATGTCCTCGTACTCCTTGCGCAGGGCGATGATTTCCAAATTCGTCAAGCGCTGCAGGCGCATGTCCAAGATTGCCTGTGCCTGCGCGTCGGACAGCTCGAAGCGCTCCATCAGGCGGGCTTTCGCTTCTTTCGGGTTCTTTGAGGAGCGAATCAGCGCGATGACCTCGTCGAGGTTGTCCACCGCAATCATCAGCCCCTGCAAAATGTGCGCGCGGGCTTTCGCCTGCTTCAGGTCGTACTCCGTGCGGCGGGTGATGACGTTTTTCTGATGGCGGATGAAGTGCCCCAGCATCGTTTTCAGCCCCATCTGCACGGGCTTGCCCTCGGCGATGGCGACCATGTTCACGCCGAAGGTGACCTGCAAGTCCGAATACTTGTAGAGCACTTTCAGCACCTTGTCCGGGTCGGCATCCTTCTTCAGCTCGATGACGGCGCGCATTCCCTCGCGGTCGGATTCGTCGCGGATGTCGTAGATGTTTTGCAGCTGCCCCTTCTTTTCTTCCGACAGCTTCAAAATCTTCTCCAGCATCGCGGCTTTGTTGACCATGTAGGGGATTTCCGTGATGACAAGCAGCTTGCGCCCGTTCACGCCGTCCTCCACATGCACACGCGCGCGCAGGGACAGCTTCGAGCGTCCGGTCTCATAGCCTCTGCGGATTTCCTCGTTTTTCACCAGCACGCCGCCGGTGGGGAAGTCCGGGCCGGGGATGATTTTCATCAGCTCATCCAGCGGAATGTCCGGATTCTCCATCACAGCAATCGCCGCGCGGATGCTTTCGCCCAGATTGTGCGGGGGAATGTTCGTCGCCAGCCCTACCGCGATGCCGCTTGCGCCGTTGACGAGCAGATTCGGAAAGCGCGCGGGCAGCATGTCCGGCTCTTTGAGCGTGTCGTCGAAATTCAGGCGGAACGGCACGGTGTCCTTCTCAATGTCGCGCAGCATTTCCAGCGCAAGGGGCGTCATGCGCGCCTCGGTGTAACGCATGGCGGCAGCGCTGTCGCCGTCAATGGAGCCGAAATTGCCGTGCCCATCGACCATCGGCCCGCGCATGGAGAAGTCCTGCGCCATGCGCACCAGCGCGTCGTACACGGAGGAATCGCCGTGCGGGTGATATTTGCCCAAGCAGTCGCCGACGATGCGGGCGCACTTGCGGTGCGGCTTGTCGGGCGTCGTGCCCAGTTCCATCATGGTATAGAGAATGCGGCGCTGCACGGGCTTTAAGCCATCCTCGACGCGCGGCAGGGCGCGTTCCAGAATGACATGCTCCGCGTAGGGGATCATGGACTGGTGCATTACGTCCTCGACAGTCGTTTGCAGGATGCGCGACGGGTCGTCCTTGGGAATCGGGCGGTTATCGCTTGTTTTCTTTGCCATAACTTACTTTCCTTCCCCTCGCTGACCTTCCGGCAGCTCGAAATTATCCGGCTTGTTGAAGTCGGCGTTCTCGATGATGTAGTCGCGGCGCGGCTCGACCTTGTCGCCCATCAGGATGGTAATGCGGCGGTCAGCCAGCGCTGCGTCCTCAATCGTCACCTGCATCAGTTTGCGCTGGGAAGGATCCATCGTCGTCGCCCAGAGCTGTTCGGGGTTCATTTCGCCCAAGCCTTTGTAGCGCTGGAGCGTGTAGCCTTTGCCCGCTTCCTTGATGCACTTCGATAGCTCCTTGTCGTCGTAGGCGTAGAGAACCTTGCTGCCCTTTTGCACCTTGTACAGCGGCGGCATTCCGATATAAACGTGACCGCCGGTGACAAGCTCTTTCATGTAACGGAAGAAGAAAGTGAGCAGAATGGCGCGGATGTGCGCGCCGTCCTGATCGGCATCGGAGAGGATGATGACTTTGTTGTATTTGAGGTTGGCGAGGTTGAAATTCTCGTCGATGGACGTGCCGAGCGCGGTAATCAGCGAGCGGAACTCCTCGTTGCTCAGCACCTGATCGAGCCGCTTCTTTTCGGCATTGAGGGGCTTGCCGCGCAGGGGGAGAATCGCCTGATAGCGGCTGTCGCGCCCCTGCTTGGCGCTGCCGCCTGCGGAATCGCCCTCGACGATGAACAGCTCATTGTCCTCCGCCTTTTTGCCGCGGCAGGCGCTGAGTTTGCCGACCAGCGGCGCGGCATCAAGCTGATTCGCTTTGCGGGCGTTGTCGCGGGTCTTGCGCGCGGCTTCACGCACCTGCGCGGCGCGAATCGCCTTCTGCACAATCTGCTGGGCAATCTCCTGATTCTTGAGGTTCTCCAGCCAGTCCGTCAGCTGCTGGGTGATGATGCCCTCCACCGCGGGGCGAACTTCGCTGTTGCCCAGACGACCTTTTGTCTGCCCCTCGAACTGCGGATTCTTGACCATCGTCGTCAGCACGCAGCTCAAGCCTTCGCGGAAGTCCTCGCCCGTCAGGTTGCTGTCCTTTTCCTTCAGGAAGCCGTTGCGGCGGGCGTAGTCGTTGAACATCTTCGTGAACGCCGCCTTGAAGCCTGTTTCGTGCGTTCCGCCTTCACCCGTGGGGATGTTGTTGACATAGGAAAAAAGGCTCTCGGTGTAGCCGTCGGTGTACTGGATGGCGACGCGGCAGATGACGGAATCCTTCTGCCCTTCGAGGTAAATCGGCTGATCGTGCAGGACGGTTTTGCCGTCGTTCAAATACCGCACATAGTCGATGATGCCGCCCTCGTAGTGGAAGGTCGTTTCGCGGCGGGCAGGGTCGCTCACACGCTCGTCGAGAAAGACGATTTTCAAGCCCCGGTTCAGGTATGCCAACTCCTGCAAGCGGCGGAACACCGTGTCGTAATTGAAGCGCACGTCCTCGAAAATCGCGTCATCGGGAAGAAAACGCACGAGTGTGCCCTTCTTGCGTGTGTTGCCGACTTTTGCCAAGGGTGCGTCCGGCTTGCCCGCGATGACCTTGCCTTTCTTCTCGTCGAACTGACTTGTGAAGCGCATGGCATAATGGCTGAAATCGCGGTAGATGTCCACGGTCAGCCACTTGCTCAGCGCGTTGACGACCGACGCGCCCACGCCGTGCAGACCGCCGGAATAGCTGTAATTCTCGTTGTTGAACTTGCCGCCCGCGTGCAGCACGGTGAAAATGACCTCCGCGCCGCTGACGTGCATGGTCGGGTGCTCATCCACGGGCATACCGCGCCCGTTGTCGTACACCGACGCGGAGCCGTCTGTGTGCAGCGTCACGCGCACCTCATCCGCAAAGCCGTTCGACGCCTCGTCAATCGCGTTATCCACAATCTCCCAGAGCAGGTGATGCAGACCGCGCGTCGAGGTGGTGCCGATATACATGCCCGGACGCATCCGAACCGCTTCCAGCCCTTCCAGCACCTGAATATTGCCTGCATCATAGTGATTTGCTTGATTTGCCATGAAAAAACTCCTCTTATAATGAAGGAAGTATATCAAAATCGCAACGGTGACAAAGCACCAATTTTCATTATATCACAATTCCGCCGATTCATCAAGGCGAACAGCAAAATGACGCTCGGACAGCAAAGCGGCGCGAAAAATTTTCACCCGCTCAACAAAAACGTAACATTTTATCAAATATCGGAAACATGTTCATGGGAAAACAAAAAAGGATATTGAAAACGGGCAGATAATTGCCGAATCAAACAGAGGAGAATCCGCGAAAACGCCGCAGAATTTACAATTCACAGGGAAAAAGCCTCTTGACAATGAAACAATTTTGTAATAAAATCAGGCTGTACGGAAAGGAGTGATTTCCCTATGATGAATTCCGGTCTGCGGCGACTGCTGTCCGGCGCGGTGGCGCTGATGCTGCTGGGCTGTTCCTCCGCCTTGGCGGACACGGCGACGGTCACTGCGCGCAAACTCATTCTGCGCGAAAAAGCATCCTCGACCAGCGATGCCCTGCAAACCCTGCCCAAAGGCACGAAGCTGGAGATTCTCGGCAAAAGCGGCAGCTGGTATAAAGTGACTTACGGGAAATACACCGGCTATGTCTATAAAACGTATGTCAGCGTGACCAAGACGGCCAGCAGTTCCAGTTCTTCCAGCAGCACGACGCGGCTGGAAAAGGGGAGCACTGGCAGCGACGTCAAGGATTTGCAGACAAAGCTGAAAAAACTCGGCTATTATGATGCTTATGTCGATGGCGATTATGGCGATACGACCGTCGCGGCGGTCAAGGCGTTCCAGAAGAAGTATAACCTGACGGCGGATGGCATTGCAGGCAAAGAGACGCTCAAAAAGCTGGACAGTGTCTACAAGAACGCGGACAGCGACAAGGACGATGATTCGCTCCGCATGGGCGACAGCGGCAGCGCCGTCAAGGACTTGCAGACGAAGCTGAAGAAGCTGGGCTATTACGACGGCACGGTGGACAGCACGTTTGGTTCGGGCACATACGCGGCGGTCAAGGCGTTTCAGAAGAAGTATAACCTGACGGCGGACGGCGTAGCGGGCAGCGAAACGCTCAAAAAGCTCGACAGCGCGTACAAGAACGCGGACAGCGACAAGGACGACGGCTCGCTCCGCAAGGGCGCAACCGGCAGCGCGGTCAAGGACTTGCAGACAAAGCTGAAAAAGCTCGGCTTCTACAACGCGTCCATTGACGGCGATTATGGCGATACGACGGTTGCGGCGGTCAAGGCGTTCCAGAAGAAGTATAACCTGACGGCGGATGGCGTGGCGGGCAGCGAAACGCTCAAAAAGCTCGACAGCGCCTACAAGAACGCGGACAGCAATACCAGCACCGATGACGATTCGCTCCGCAAGGGCGCAACCGGCACGGCAGTCAAGACGCTGCAGACCAACCTGAAGAAGCTGGGTTTCTACACGGCGTATGTCGACGGTTCGTTCGGCTCGACGACCGAGAGCGCCGTCAAGGCATTCCAGAAGAAATACGGTCTGACGGCGGACGGCGTGGCGGGCAGCGCGACGCTCAAGAAGATTGAATCCGCCGTGGCGAGCGCCAGCAGCGGCAAGATCACCACTGAGCAACTGGACTGGTTCAATGGCGGCAAGAACGTCATCCCGAACGGCGCTGTATTCCAGATTAAGGACGTCAGCACGGGGCTGATTTTCTCCGCGCGCCGGCAGAGCGGCGGCAACCACATGGACGCCGAGCCGCTGACGGCGGAAGATACCGCGATTCTCAAGAAAATCAACGGCGGCACGTTCAGCTGGCGCCGCCGCGCAGTGCTGGTGAAGTACAACGGGCATGTGTATGCCGCGTCGATTTACTCCGAACCCCACGGCACAAACACAATTCTGGACAACAACTTCGACGGGCAGTTCTGCCTGCACTTCTACGGCAGCAAGACCCACGGTACAGACCGCGTGGATGCAGATCACCAGAAGTGCGTGGAACAGGCCATGAAGGCGACTTGGTAAAAATCCCAGTCAAAGGGCAAAGCAATGGGCACTGCTGCAGCGCGGCAGTGCCTTTTTGCGCACATCCGAAATCATCCGCCGATGCCCTATTGACAAATCGCCCAAAATCCTTACAATAAAATTGCGGCTGAAATCATTCATTTTTCATTCATTCCGATTGGCAGCCGAGGACAAGAGAGAGAGGAAAATACCATGTTCGGATTCCGACCCGACGGACGGCGCGTGTCGTCCATTGACCCCATCGTCGGCATTACGCCGTACCTGATGCCCATGCGCTGCGACGCGCAGGTTTTCCTGCAGCACCGCGTGGACTATGAGCTGCTGACGCGCTACATTGCGGCGCAGGCGGCGAAGGGCGAGAAAATCACGTTCATGCAGATTATTACCGCCGCGTTCGTCCGCACTGTGTCCCAGCACCCGGAAATCAACCGCTTCATCCTCAATAAGCAGTTCTTTGCGCGGAACATGTGCGCCGTGTCCTTCACGATGCTCAAAAACCCGCAGAACGCCGAAATGGGCGAGACGGCGGTGAAGGTGAAGTACGACCTGACTGACACCATCTACGACGTGCGCGACCGCATGGAAAAGGTCATCAACGCTAACCGCGGCGAGGACAAGAAGAACTTCGCGGATAAGCTGGCGAAGGGCGTGCTGGTTGTCCCCGGCCTGGCGACGTGCATCGTCGCGCTGGTTCGCCTGCTTGATCGCTACGGGCTCTGCCCCGGCGCACTGCTGGACGAGCTGCCCTTCCATACCAGCATGTACATCACCAACAATGCCTCCATCGGCCTGCATCACGTCAACCACCACATCTACAACTTCGGTTCGGTTACGCTGTTCTTCGGCATGGGTACCGTGGAGAAGGTTGCCGTGGTAGAGAAGGGCGAGGCGCGCATGAAGCGCTTCCTGCCCATCGGCATCACGGCGGATGAGCGCGTCTGCTCCGGCGCGCACTACGCGGCGTTCTTCGGCACGATGTCGTATCTGCTCAATCATCCAGAAGAACTGGAGAAGCCGCCGGAATCCGTCCGCTTTGACGAAAAGTGCGAATACCACGTCCCGAAAGTTGGCGAGCAGCCGGCGAAGAAGCAGAAAAAGCAGCAGAAAGCCACGGTTCAGGCGTAAATCAGCAGGAAAAAACGCATGATACGTCGAAATCCTCCGTTGCAGCGCATTCCTTGAAACGGGAGTGCAGAAGAACGGAGGATTTTTTTATGCAGAATGTAGGCATTGTCGGCTTGGGGCTGATTGGCGGCTCACTCGCGAAAACCATCAAGCTCCACACGCCGTACACGGTTTATGGCACGGACAAGAATGCGGACACGATGCGCCGCGCGTTCCTGATGGAGGCGATTGACGGCGAACTGACGGCGGAGACGCTGCCGCAGTGCGATGTTGTGCTGATCTGCCTGTACCCGCAGGGGATTATCGACTATGTGACCACGCACGCGGCGGACTTTAAGCCCGACAGCCTTGTGATTGACTGCGGCGGCGTGAAGCAGGTGATTTGCGACGCACTGTTTCCCGTATCACAGCGGTATGCGTGGCATTTCATCGGCGGACACCCGATGGCGGGGCGCGAGTACAGCGGCTTCAAGTATGCCCGCGACGATCTGTTCGACCATGCGTCGATGATTCTGTGCGGTCACGGCGACGACGACCCGGCGGTTTTGCAGCGCGCCCGCGACTTTTTCATGGAACTGGGCTTTCTGCGCGTGCAGTTCACGACGCCGAAGACGCATGACGAGATGATTGCGTATACGTCGCAGCTGGCGCATGTCGTGTCGAGCGCGTATGTGAAGTGCCCGCTGGCGGATAAGCACCGCGGGTTCTCGGCAGGGAGCTTCGCGGATATGACCCGCGTGGCAAGGCTAAATGAGGATATGTGGACGGAGTTGTTTTTTGATAATCGAGAGGCGCTGCTGCCGGTGGTGGAGGACTTGGTGCAGCGGGTGACGGAATATCGGGACGCGCTGCGGGATGAAAATCGAGAGGAAATGCGCAAGCTATTGCGTGAAGGAAGAGAAACCAAGGAACGCCTGACGGAATGACACGCGGAAGAAGCAAGGCAATGATCTGAATGGTAGAAAAATCAACCTTGGTTGTCCGAAAAAGTCAACACCACAAAAAACGCGGTACGCCCCCAATCCGGGAAAGCGTACCGCGCTTTTCTTTACACCAGCGTCTTCGTCTGCCACTTGCCGCTGTGCCAGCGAATCAGGAAACAGATGATGCGGAACACCCAGTCAATCTGCATGGCAATCCACACGCCGATGACGCCCATGCTCATCGTCGTCGCGAGGAAAACGCCGAAGCCGATGCGAAAAACCGCCATCGAGAAGACCGCGACCGTCATCGTGTACTTCGCGTCGCCCGCCGCACGGAGCGCGTTCGGCATCGTGAAGGACATCGGCCAGAAAATCACGCAGCCTGCGCCGTGCAGCGCCACAATCTGCCGCGCAAGCACCGTCGCTTCCGGCGAGAGGTTGAACGGCAGGGTAATAATCGGGTTGCAAAGCAGCATCAGGATGTTCAGCGTGCCCATGCAGAGGTAGACAATCTGCATGAGTTTCTTGGTGTAGAATTTCGCCTGATCGTAGGCGTGCGCGCCGCAGCATTGCCCGACGACCGCAATCATCGCCAGCCCAATGGCGTTTCCAGGCAGGCACTGGAATGAACCGAGCGTGTTGCCGACGGCGTTCGCGGCGGTGCTGGCGGTGCCGAAGGTGGCAATCATGCTTAGCAGCAGCAGCTTGCCGAGCTGAAACAGCCCGTTCTCAAAGCCGCTGGGAATGCCGACGCTCAGAATCTTCTTGACCTCGCTCGGATGCCACTCGAAGGGGAACATGCCCGGATACGGAATCCGGCAGTGTGGGTCGCGGAGGGCGCGCTGCGTGATGTACGCGCCCACGGAGCGCGAAATCAGCGTCGCCAGCCCCGCGCCCATCACGCCCCAGCCCAGCCAGAAGATAGTCACGCTGTTGCCGATGAGGTTGACGATGTTCATGATGAAGGAGGAGAACATCGTTGCGCGCGGATTGCCAATGCAGCGCAGAAGCGCGCAGTAGGCATTGTAAATCGCCATGACGGGATAGGAGAGCGCCGACATGAGGAAGTAAATCTGGCTTGCCGTCATGACGTCCTCTTCGACATTGCCGAAGATGGCGAACAGCAGCGGTTTGCGGAAAATCAGGCAAACCGCCATAATCGCCAGCGAAACGAGCAAAACGACATAGAACAGCATCTTTGCGGCAGTTTTCGCGGCATCCGGGCGCTTCTGCCCCAGATACTGGCTGACCAGCACCGCGCCGCCCGTCGCCAAGGCAGAGAACACGCCAATCAGCAGCACGTTGATGCTGTCCACCAGCGAAACGCCGCTCATCGCCGATTCGCCGCTCATTGCCGATTCGCCGCAGTAGGACACCATGATGGTATCCATCATGCCAATCAGCACGACGAGAAACTGCTCCGCCAAGAGCGGCAAAAGCAGCTGCTTCAAGTCCTGTTTGGAGAAAATCATCTCGGATTCAGCCGCCGGGAGTTTTTCAGGGGAAGTACGGAAGAAACGCATGGAAACCTCCTGAAAGAAATTCGGAATGCGGAATTCGGAATGCGGAGTAATTCGCGCGCGAACTGCGCCTGAAATCCTCTAACAGAAAACGCCCGACCGACGCATCACTGCGGCGATCAGGCGTTTCAAAGCGGATGGGAAAGCGATTATTCCGCCACAGGATAGACGGAAACCTGCTTCTTGTCGCGGCCCAGACGCTCGAAGCGGACAACGCCGCTCACCAGCGCGAACAGGGTGTCGTCCTTGCCGATGCCCACGTTCTGACCGGGATGAATCTTGGTGCCGCGCTGACGAACAAGAATGTTGCCAGCCTGAGAGAACTGACCGTCGGCACGCTTCGGGCCAAGGCGCTTGGATTCGCTGTCGCGGCCGTTACGGGTAGACCCCATACCTTTCTTATGAGCGAACAGCTGAAGATTCAACTTCATCATGGTAATACCCTCCAATTTATCTATCAAGGTCGTGGCTCAATGAACCTTGCGGGTCGTGAGCCGAAAATACGCGGGGTACTGCTCCGCAATGGCGGCAAAGCCGATGCGAAGCGCCCCAAACAGCAGCTGCGCCTGTTCCATCTGCTTATCGGTGATTCCCGGCGGCAGCAGCACCTCCGCGAAGCCATCTTCACCGCCGTGTTCGATGGGGGAAAGCCCCACGAGGCTGCAAAGCGCTTGGTCGATGGTGATGAGCAGCGTGGAAATGCCCGCGCAGACGATGTCGCTGCCCTCCTCCGCATAGCCGGAATGTCCCTTGACGGAAACACCCGTGATGCGTCCGGCAGCGTCCTCAAAAAGCACAACGCGCGTCATTAGGCGTTGATGGCGGTGATTTCCACCTTCGTGTAGGGCTGACGATGGCCGGCACGACGATGGTAGTTCTTCTTGGACTTGTACTTGTAGATCTTAATCTTCTCGCCCTTGACCTGACCGACGATCTTGCCTTCAACCGTCACACCCGCGACAGTGGGCGTGCCGACCTTGACATCGCCTTCATTGACGACCATGATGGCGTCGAAGGAGATAGCAGAGCCATCTGCCTGATTCACCTTGTCGATGTAGATGGTTTCACCCTGAGAAACCTTGTACTGCTTGTTGCCAGCGCTGATGATTGCGTACATGACAATAAGCACCTCCTATTATATACTCGCCGGAATCTGAGGTTGCGCAGATGCGCATTGTGACAGACCTCTCCCGTGCGGCTCAACGGTAATGATACCACGTTCGCAGGGGGATGTCAAGAGGAAAATGCGGAAAATTCAAGGCTTTGCGTTATTCCAAGCCGAAAAATTCCGTCAGCTTGCCGGGATGCGACACACACAGCGACTGCCAGCCGCAAAAGAGCGCACCCTCGACGTTCCCCGGCGTGTCATCCAGAAACAGCACGCGCGACGGCTCGTGCCCCGTGGCGGAAATGACATACTGGAAAATCTGCTCGCTGGGCTTCATCAGCTTCAAGCGACCGGAGACGAATTTCGCGTCGAAGAGGTTAAAAAAGTCGTACTTGTGCTCGACAACCGCAAAGGCATCGTCGGCATAATTCGAGAGGACGTAGACCTTTTTGCCATGCGCCTTGCAGCTTTGCAGCGTTTTCAGCCCCTCCGGCAGCACTTTCTTCAAGTCCACCCAGTTGTGCATCACGCGCGTGATGTACGGGCGGAGCGGCTCGTCGCGCCCGATCATGGCCTCAATGGCCTCGTCGCGGGTCATCAGCCCGTGGTCGCGCATGAGCCAGTAGGGGGAACGGAAAATCTTTTCCAGCAAAATCGGGTGCAGGTCGGGGCGATCCGGCACATGCTCATCCAAAATTTCCTGTGGGTTATAGGACAGCAGTACCTGTCCAACGTCGAAGACAACGGCATCCACCGCGTCCCACGGCATGGTTTCGTAAATATCATCAAAAGTGCGGAGCATATGATTCACCTCATCTGCCATGATACACGATTTTTCGCCCAAAAACAAGCCTTTTCAAAGCGGAATTTCTGGTGTATAATAGCGATAGGGAATCCTAAGGTAGCACCGCACAAATGAGGTGGTCGGCTGGCGAATGGATTTTTCGTCAGATGCAAATGCAAATTTCGAAGGTTTACTGGCGGTAAATCGAGGAATTTGCATGCCGCAGATGGCGGAAAAGACATCGACAGCCGCGCCGCCGAATTGTGCGGTGGTGCCTTAATTGCAATGGATAGGGGCGAATCAAAATGAAACGCATTTTTTTGACGGTTTTGGATGCCTGCGGTGTCGGTGAGCTGCCGGACGCGGCGGATTATGGCGACGTGGGCGCGTGTACAATCGGTCACGCGGTGGATGCCTGCCATCCGTCGCTGCCGAACATGGCGCATATGGGGCTGGGGCAGATTGCGGGCGCGCATTATCCGGCGGATGAAAACGCCGTCGGCGCGTTCGGCATGTGCCGCGAAGCCAGCAAGGGCAAGGACACGACGACGGGACACTGGGAGATTGCGGGCGTGACGCTCGCTAAGCCTTTCCCGACGTTCCCCAACGGCTTCCCGGCGGATTTTATCGCCGCGTTCGAGCAGCGCATCGGGCATAAGGTCATCGGCAACAAGCCCGCGTCCGGCACGGCGATTCTGGACGAACTGGGCGAGGAGCATCTGGCGAAGCGCACGCCGATTGTCTACACGTCCGCCGACAGCGTGTTCCAGATTGCCTGCAGCGAGGCGATTTTCTCTCGCGAGGAGCTGTACGAGATGTGCCGCATTGCCCGCGAGATGCTCACGGGTGATTTGTGCGTCGGGCGCGTGATTGCCCGCCCGTTCGTGGGGGAAAAAGCAGGCGCGTTCCAGCGCACCAGCGGCCGCCGCGACTTTTCCGTGGAGCCGTTCAGCCGCACGCTGCTTGATGCTGTGAAGGATGCGGGCATGGAATCCTACGGCGTGGGCAAAATTGAGGACATCTTCGCCCTGCGCGGCTTGACTGGCTCGAACCACGCCGCCGGGAATCCCGCGTGCATTGAGGCATGGCTGGACTACATGCGCAAGCCGTTTGACGGGCTGTGCTTCACGAATCTGGTGGATACGGACATGCTCTACGGTCACCGCCGCGACCCGCAGGGGTTTGCCGATGCGCTGGCGTATTTTGACAGTAAGCTGCCGGAGATTATCGACCTGCTGGGGGATGAGGATCTGCTGGTGATTACGGCGGATCATGGGTGCGACCCGACGTTCAAGGGGACGGATCATACGCGCGAGCATATTCCGCTGCTGGTGTATCATAAGGGAATGAAGGGCTTGACGGACTTGGGGGTTCGGAAGACCTATGCGGATATTGGCGCGACGTGCGCGGAGTGGCTGGGGCTGCCGGAGCGGTTCGGCGCGACATCGTTTGCGGATAAATTGAAGTAAAGGGTAAGTAAAAGGATAAACACGCGGAAGAAGTAGGGGAGTGTCACCAACTCAATCGCGCGAAAGGGGTCAAGGGGGGGGACTTCGTCCCTTTTCGTCTGCCCCTTGCGGAGTCCAGAGGCGGCGCCTCTGGTGAGGTTTGGGGCAACGCCCCAACTGTTCCACGGGCGACCAGTATGCCAAAAGCGCTCAACAAGGGCGCAGGCAGCGAAGCGTCCCTGCCAGTAACTTCGCGCGTCCTCAGACGCGCCCCCAAGCTGCTTTCCTCAACATCTATGTTGTGTCGCGCCGATGGGCGCGACCGAATAGCTGGTCTTGCGACCATAGCAGTTCTTTCCCATAAGCAGGGGATTTCGCCTCTGCGGAGGCGACAAGGGGGCAATGGAAACAGACGAAGTCTGCGGTCGCCCCCTTGACCCCTTCGGTCGCCACCCATGTTTATTGACTTGTATCGGAAATTGTTTAGAAAGGAATCATCACCATGACAAACACCACCCTCATGCAGCGTTTCCAAGCCGCCGCCGAAACCATCCGCCAGCGCGTCGGAGAGGCTGAAATCGGCGTTATCCTCGGTTCGGGGCTCGGCGACTACGTCGATGCCCTCCAAGACGCAAAGTACATCGACTATAAGGACATCCCCGGATTCCCCGTGTCCACCGCCCCCGGTCACGCCGGACGCTGGTGGACGGGCACCCTCCACGGGCAGCGCGTGTGCATGATGCAGGGGCGCTTCCACTATTATGAAGGTTATGACTTGCAGGATGTCACCATGCCCGTGCGCGTGATGGCGCTCCTCGGCGTGAAAACGCTCGTTGTCACCAACGCGGCGGGCGGGGTCAACCTGAACTTTGCGCAGGGCTGCCTGATGATGCTGACCGACTTCATCAACATGTCCGGCCATAACCCGCTGACGGGCAGGAACCTCGCGGAATTCGGCACGCGCTTCCCCGACATGACCCACGCTTATGACGTGCAGCTGATGGAAAAATGCCGTCAGGCGGCGAAAGCCCTCGGCATCCCCCTGCAGGAGGGCGTGTATATGTGGATGAACGGCCCGACATACGAAACGCCCGCCGAAATCCGCATGGCGCGCATCCTTGGCGCGGACGCGGTCGGCATGTCCACCGTGCCGGAGACGATTGTCGCGCGGCACTGCGGCATCCGCGTGCTGGGTGTGAGCTGCATCACCAACATGGCGGCGGGCATCATCGATCAGCCGCTGGACGAGCAGGAGGTCATCGAGACGGCGGCGCGCGTCAAGGGGACGTTCCGCGCCCTGCTGGACGAAACCATCCGCCGCATCGGGGAGGAATAAGCCATGCGGCGAATTGCCCTCATCAGCGGCGGCAGCAGCGGCATCGGCGAGGCGTGCGTCCGCCTGTTCGCAAAGGATGGCTGGGCGGTTGTGTTCCTCTGCCGGACGCACCCCGAACGCGCGCAGGCGATCACCGACGAATTGCGCGGGAAGGGGCTGGACGTGGCGTTCCGCACCTGTGATATTGCGGATTCCGAGCAGGTGAATGATACCGTCGCGGCGATTTTGAAGGACTACAAGCACATCGACGCGCTGGTGAACTGCGCCGGAATCGCTTATCGCGGACTGCTGACCGACATGCCGGACGCAACATGGCATCACCTGCTGGCAACTGATTTGGACAGCGTGTTTTACTTGCAGCGCGCCGTCCTGCCGGGGATGATTTCGCGCGGACACGGCGCAATTGTCAACGTCAGCAGCATGTGGGGCGAGGTCGGCGCGAGCTGCGAGGCGGCATACTCCGCGGCGAAAGCGGGCGTGATTGGGCTGACGAAGGCGACGGCGAAGGAAGTGGGCCCCAGCGGCATCCGCGTCAACTGCGTCACGCCGGGGGTCATCCGCACGCCCATGAATGCCGAGCTGTCCGACGATGATTTGGCGGCGCTGGCGGATGAAACCCCGCTGGGGCGCATCGGCGAACCGGAAGAATGCGCCGAAGCCATCTTGTTTCTGTCATCGGAGAAAGCGTCGTTTATTACCGGGCAAGTGCTGGGTGTCAGCGGCGGATTGATTATATGAAAACAGGGGGGAACGTCTTTTGCGGACGTTCCCCTGTTTTCAATCATTGCTCATTTGTCTTCATCGCCAGTTGCGAAGAATCCGCAGCAGCCCCTCGATGAACCCCGGACGCGGCACATCCTCCGCGGCGACGCAGTTCAATTTCGCAATCACCTGCCCGTCCAGCAGCACATCCACCAAGCCGATGACATCCCCCTGCGCAATCGGGGCATCGACGCTCTCCGGCAGCTGCACGGACAGCGACAAGCCGCTCTGCTGCCCGTTTTTCAGCAGCATCGAAAGCCCACTTCCCAGCGCCAGCGGAACGCTCTCCGCGCTGCCGCCGCGAACCTCGACATTTTGCCCCAGCAAATCGCCCTTGTTCGCAATCACCACCCGGCGATATGTCGCGAAGCCGTAATCCAGCATCTGCCGCGCTTCGTTGAACCGCGTCTGGCTCACGGGCGTCCCCAGCACGATGGCAACAAGGCGCATCCCGTTTTTCTCCGCCGTCGCCGCGAGACAGTATTTTGCCGCGTCGGTCGAACCCGTCTTGTAGCCGTCGCAGCCCTCGTAGAAGCGCACGAGCCGATTCGTGTTCGTCAGGTCGGTCACGCGCCCGCCGGGGTGGGTCAGCTTGTCAATCCAGACGGACGCATACTGGTTGTAGCGCGGGTGTTTCGCAATTTCGCAGCATAATCGGCACACGTCGCGCGCAGTGGTGTACTGCCCGCTCTGCGGATAACCGGTGCAGTTGACGTAGTTTGTGTTCGTCATGCCGAGTTCGGCGGCGCGGCGGTTCATGCGGTCAACGAAATTCTCCTCGCTTCCGGCAATGTATTCGGACAGCGCGACGGCTGAGTCGTTTGCGGACGCCATGATGGTTGTGCGCAGCAGGTCTTCCAGCGGATAGACGGCGCTGGCATCTAAGAGGGCCTGCGAACCCTTCATTGCCGCCGCACGCGGACTGATTTGCACGCTGTCCGTCAGCGCGATTTCCTCCCGGTCGAGCGCCTCCAGCACCAGCAGCGCCGTCATCAGCTTCGTGATGGACGCGACTTCCCGGCGTTCGTCGGCGTTCTTCTCGAAAATCACCGTGCCGGTCGCCGTTTCCGCCAGAATCGCGGATGGGGTCGTCAGCGTCATCGGCGTGCCGGATTCCAGGGGCTGTGCCGCCTGCGCCGTCGGCAGGAAAATCATCAGCATACAGCATGTCAGCGCCCAAAGCCGTTTGCCTGTTTGCATTGCCTGTTCCTCCTCTAAAATGCGGGTTTGTCCCCATTGTATCGGCGGAAGCAGGTGATTATGCAGGGGAATTTCGCCGCTGCGGAGGCGACAAGGGGGCTTTCTGATCGCCCCCTTGACCCCTTCGGTTCCCAAACTTTTGGGGTTTGCCCATGTTGGCAGTGACTGGAGGTGTATACCATTTGGAAATAATGTAATACTATTTCCAGATTCACCTGCGTCATCTGCTTGCGCCTTTTCCATTCTGGCGTCCGCTCATTCCACTTAGCGTAGCGCTGCTACGCTGCGTTTCATTCACGTTAGCCAGAATGAAAAATTCGCGGCGCATCTTGGCGCATTCTTATCTGGAAATAGTATAAAACGCGCACCCCGCAGGTTATCTCTGCGAAGCGCGCGCGAATCCGGATTTACTTATTCGCCATCTGGCGCTCGGCCTGCTCAATCAGGCGCTTGACCATGTAGCCGCCGATGGAGCCCGCCTGACGGGAGGGAAGGTCGCCGTTGTAGCCCTGCTTCAGGTTGATGCCCAGCTCGCCGGCAATCTCATACTTCATGTCCTCCAGCGCCTGACGCGCTTCGGGCACCATGCCGCCGGGCTGGCTGGTCGAGGGATGCTGGACGGAAGCGTTGTTCAGGTTCGGCACCTGCGTCTGGTTCTGATTCTTCTGATACATGATGAGACTCCTCCTTCACATGCTTGTCGCTTACTTGCTGGAAAGCTGACGCTGCGCCTGCTCGATGAGCTTCTTGGTCATCGAACCGCCGATTGCGCCGTTTTCGCGGGCAGTCAGGTCGCCGCCGTAGCCCTTGACATCCACGCCGAGTTCGCGGGCAATCTCGAACTTCATGTCGTCCAGCGCCTGACGCGCTTCGGGAACCATCTGGCGGTTATTGTTCTTGCTGGCCATGCTTTTTCACCTCCTGTCGCTGGTTTCAAGGGTTAGGATGCGCCGGAGGAGGCGAAGCTACGCTGGAAATGGTTGCAAGCCGAGGCGGAATGCCCGCCGTCGGACGAAATCAGAAGGAAACGTGTCTTTTCCGCGATTGCATTCCACACGGAAAAGGTACGCTTCGTTCGGGGCGGCTGCTCCGCCGCGTTATGCTTTGGCACGGCTCGCGGCGTTCATCGTTTCGAGAATCTTGTCCAGCTCCGCTTGCAGGGACGACATGTCGCTCACGCTGTCCAGACGATCCTGCAAGGCTTCCAGCGCGTCCATGACGGTTTTGTCCGTCGTCAGGGCGACGGTGTCGATGCCGCCAATCACGCCGTCGATGCGCTCGCGGACAATCTTGCGGAAGCGGTCGTCAATGCCTGCCTTGTACTGGTCGTCGAAGGTCAGCGCGACGGCGGCTTTATGCCCCGCAATGATGACGTGCGCCTCCTCCACTTCAGAGAGCCGTTCGAGTTCCTCTTCCAGCTGCTCGATGACGCGCCGCGCCTTGTCCATGCTGGTCACGCCGGTGGCTTCGCGGGTCGTGGAATCATTCCTTCCGCCGTCGGGTAGAATGATGTCATCGTCCAGACCGGGCAGCACCGTGTTTTCATCCGGCGTATTTGTCGGACTGATGGATGGAACAGGCTGCGTCTGGGTCACGTCGGGTTCGCCGGCGGAACAGGACGCAAGCAGCGTCGCGCAGAGCGCCAGCATCAACAGCAAATGCGTTTTCTTCATAGCTTTTCGCCTCCTCGACGGCTATTGTGGACGGCTTTTTCGCCGCTCAAACATGTAAATTTTGCTCATGACCGCTTGCAAGTGGCGGAAAAGAAGCTATAATAGAAGAGAAGGGCAGTTCTTCGCGAAAAATTGCCCAAGGAGGTACTTATGGCTTCTTTGCTGGAAACGCTTGCCGCCTTGGCGACGGCAGGTACGATGATGATTTCCTCGTCGCTGGACGCAGCCGCGCCGCAGAACGATGTGGACGGCTTTTTGTTTTTGCAGAATCGGCAGTGGCTGGCGTCCCGTGCCTATGAACCGGAGACGGTGACGGCGGATGTGCCGGGGCAGATTCGCCAAATGCGGCAGGAGGCGGCGCTGGCGCTGGAAGAAATGTTTGATGCGTGCAAGAAGGATATTGGCATCACGCTCAAAGCTGTCAGCGGCTACCGCAGCTATGCGCGGCAGGAGACGATTTACAATAACAAGCTGGAGCGGGTGCACGGCAGCGTCGAAAAGGCGGATGAGTATGTCGCGCGTCCCGGCGCGAGCGAACATCAAACCGGGCTGGTCATGGACGTTGGGCAGAAGTCGGACAAGGTGAACCTGACGGGCGGCTTCGGCGCGACAAAGGGCGGCAAGTGGGTCGCAGAGCACTGCTGGGAGTACGGGTTCATCATCCGCTACCAGAAGGGCTGGGAAGAAATTACCGGCTACGAATACGAGCCGTGGCATGTGCGCTACGTCGGCAAGGAGAACGCGCGACGCATCCACGAGCAGGAAATGCCGCTGGAGGAGTACCTGCAAATTGTGCGCAACGAGCGGCTGCTGGGCATCGTCGAAGGGATGTATCTGGGCGAAGTGGAAGTGGAGGAATCAGGCGAATGAAGCAGTGGAAGAAGCAGCTTTCGACGGCGCTGTGCGCGGCACTATTGCTGGGGTGCGTGTCGATGCCTGCGCTGGCGGAGCAAGACGAGGAGTACGACCTCAGCGACATTCCCGGCGTGATTATTGAAGATCCGCGTATTGACCCGCTGGAATGGAATTTCGCCCTGAGCCTGTGCGACCTCGACCCGGAATTGATCAAGCTGGCAAACAAGGAATGCCTGCTTTCCTCGACCTATGAGCCGTCGTCGAAAACGAAGATGAAGCTGCGGGCTGCCCCCGGCGCAGGAACGATGTACTTGCAGTCGGAATGCGCGGAAGCATTGGCGGAGCTGTTTGCTGGCGCGGAGGAAGCAGGATACAAGCTGTACTTGAAGAGCGCCTACCGCGCCTACAAGACGCAGAAAACCATGTACAACAATCGGCTGGAACGCAACAACGGCAAGGATGATGGCTGGGTGAGCAAGCCCGGCGCGAGCGACCACCAAACGGGCTTGGGCTGCGACGTTGTGCCGGGGTCGTGGAAGGACAAGTCCATGAACTCGAACATGGCGTCCACGCCGGAATGCCAGTGGATGGCGGAACACTGCTATGAGTACGGATTCGTCATCCGCTATCCGGAGGACAAGCAGGACATCACCGAAATCAACTACGAGCCGTGGCACCTGCGCTATGTGGGCAAGGAAGTTGCGCGCTACATCTGGCGCAACGGCTTGTGCCTGGAGGAATTCCACGAGCAGCTGCAAGCCGCGATTGACGCGTACCTCGCAGCCGGGGGAGATGCGCGCCGGGTGGAGGATTTGATTCAGAAGTCGGCGGAATAAACCGATTTTTCCCTTGACAGAACCCGATTTCTGTCGTATGCTGGGGAACGGCAAAAGAATATGGCAGCCCACTGCCATGCAGGAAAGGAAATCACTTCGCATGAATAAGGAACAAAAGCAATTTCTTCTCAGCAGCCTGTTCTCCGGCATCATGATCGGCATCGGCTGCACCGTTTACCTCTCGTGCGTGAATAAACTCGTCGGCGCGCTGCTGTTCTGTGCTGGCCTGTTCTTCATCCTCACCAACGGCGGCACGCTGTTCACGGGCATCTGCGGGCTGAAAACGCCGGTGAAGAAGCTGGCGTGGGTGTTTGTGCTCAACGGGCTGGGCACGGTGATTCCCGCCATTGTCAGCTGGTCGAATGTCGTCGACGGCGCGACGAAGCTGGGCGCGACTGCCGCGGTGGTGATGCTCGGCAAGCTCGGCATGAACCCGGTTTCGTGGCTGCTGAACGGCTTGATGTGCGGCGTGCTGATGTATCTGGCGGTTATCGGCTACAAGAAGGCGAAGGACAGCCTGCACGGGATTGCGGCGGTGCTGTTCGCGATTGTGGGCTTCATCGTCTGCGGCTTTGAGCACTCGATTGCGGACATGGGGTATCTGGCGATTGCGATTCCGAACCTGTCGTTCTGGCAGATTTTGCAGTGCATGGGCATGATTCTCGTGATTATGCTCGGCAACGTGTTCGGCGGCAAGCTGATGCGCATGGTGCTGGTGGACTGGCAGGAGAAGGACGCGTAAGGTTCTCGTATAAACACGCGGAAGTTGTATACAGTTGTGACCAACTCAATCGCGCGAAAGGGGTCAAGGGGGGGACTTCGTCCCTTTTCGTCTGCCCCTTGCAGAGTCCAGAGGCAGCGCCTCTGGTGGGGTCTGGGGCGAAGCCCCGGAAGGAGGTCAATTATGCAGGAAAAGTACGCGCAGCTCGCGCTGGAAAATACCGTGCGGCTGCTGGAGATTGACAGCCCGTCGGGGTATACGGAGAATGCGGCGAAGTATGTGCAGGCGCAGTTCGCCCAGATGGGGTACGACGCGAAAATCACCCGCAAGGGCGGCGTGCTGATTGATTTGGGCGGCGAGGACGCGCAGGACGCGCTGTTGCTCGAAGCCCACACGGACACGCTCGGCGGCATGGTCGCGCAGATTAAGGGCAATGGCCGCCTGCGCATCACCAATGTCGGCGGCATGAACGCCAACAACGCCGAAGCGGAGAACGTGCGCGTGATCACGAAGTTCAGCGGCGCTATTGACGGCACGGTGCAGCTCTGCGACGCGTCCGTCCACGTCAACGGCAATTACAGCACCACGCCGCGCACGTTCGACACGGTGGAGGTCGTGCTGGACGAGGACGTCCGCTCGGCGGAGGATGTTCGCAAGCTCGGCATCGACGTGGGCGATTTCGTCTGCTTTGACCCGCGCAGCCGCATCACCGAAAGCGGGTACATCAAGAGCCGCTTCCTGGATGACAAGCTGTCTGTCGGCATCTTGCAGGCGTTCGCGCAGTATTTGAAGGACGAGAATTTGACGCCGAAGCGCCGCGTGTACGTCCACGTCACGGTGTATGAGGAAGTTGGGCATGGCGGCTCGGCGTCTGTGCCGGACGGCGTGACGGAGGCGATTTCGGTGGACATGGGCTGCGTCGGCGAGGGCGTGCAGTGCACCGAACGGCAGGTGTCCATCTGCGCGAAGGACTCCGGCGGGCCGTACAGCTATGATGTCGTGCGGAAGCTGATTGCCGCCGCCAAGCGCGAAGGGGCGGACTATGCGGTGGATGTGTATCCGCACTACGGGTCGGATGTGGAAGCGACCCTGCGGGCGGGGTATGACATTCGCCACGGGCTGATTGGCGCTGGCGTGTATGCGTCGCACGGGTATGAACGCAGCCATCGGGATGGGGTGCTGAATACGCTCAAAGTTATTGAGGGGTATCTGTTCGAGTAAACAGCATTTCCATGCTTGAATTTTGCCGGGGCAGGGGGAATCGCCTCTGCGGAGGCGACGAGGGGGCTTTCCGATCGCCCCCTCGCCCCCTTCGGTTCGACACTCCCATACTTTTGGGGTTAAGTTACATTGGTTATAATCAAAAAAACTTGGCATAGGTCAGCCGAAAACAGCATAAGTAAGCAGGACGAATCAAACCGGAAAGGGGAGCGATTCGCCCTGCTTTTTTGTTGCGTTTTACTATACAAATGGCGTTTCTGGGCGATAAAAACCCGAATAAACCAGCACTGTTTTGTTGAAATCGTACAAAGATGCAAAATGACGAAAAAACACTCTTTTCTTTTGGCGAAAATCATGATATAATCAAAACAACATCCGGGAAAAAGCCGAAGGGCAGCCCGGAAATAGGATAAAAACATGAAAGAATTTGAACGGAGGAGAGTATCATGGCAGACTATATCACGACAAACATTCGCAACATCGCCCTCATAGGACATGGCAGCGAGGGCAAGACCACGCTGACCGAGGCCATGCTCTACGCTGCCGGATTAGTGGATCGTCAGGGCCGTGTGGAAGACGGCACGACCATGACGGACTTCGACCCCGAAGAAACGCGCCGGAAGTGTTCCATCAGCGCCGCAACCGCCCCCGTGGACTGGAACGGCAAGATTATCAACGTGGTGGACGTACCGGGCTATTTTGACTTCGTGGGCGAAATGATCGGCCCTCTGCGCGTGGTGGAGACTGCCGTTATCGTCGTCGATGCTGTCGGCGGACTGTCCGTCGGCGCGGAAAAGGCGTGGGATTACGCCGGTGCGCATGGTCTGGGGCGCATGTTTATTATCAACCAGATGGATCGCGATCACGCGGACTTCGACAAGATTTCGTCGCAGCTGCGCGCGAAGTACGGCAACTGCGTCGTGCCGATTCTGCTGCCGCTGGGCAAAGGCCCGACCTTCCGCGGCGTGGTGAACGTGCTGGACCGCAAGGCGTATGAAGGCGCGTACAAGAAGAGCGTCGAAGTGCCGATGCCCGAAAACATGAAGGGTCAGCTGATGGAATGCTACTCCTACCTGATTGAGCAGGCGGCAGCGGCGGACGAAGAGCTGATGGAAAAGTACTTCGAGACGGGTGAATTGACGTTTGAGGAAATCAAGGCGGGCTTCCGCAAGGGCATGAAGGACGGCTCGATTGTGCCGGTCGTCGCCGTGTCTGCCGCAACGGGCGTGGGCATCGCGCGTATGCTCGACCTGATGGCGAAGTATTTCCCGTCTCCGGCGCACAACGGTCTGTACTGGGCGGGCAAAGATCCGCGCACGGGCGAGGACATCACCCGCATCTGCAAGGACGACCAGCCCTTCTCCGCGTTCGTCTACAAGACGATCGCTGACCCGTTCGTCGGCAAGCTGTCCCTGTTCCGCATCTTCTCCGGTATGCTCAGCGGGCAGACGACGCTCTACAACCCCGGCAAGGACAAGACCGAAAAGTGCGGCGGCATCTACATCCTGCGCGGCAAGAAGCAGGTCGTCAAGGAATCGCTGCACGCGGGCGATATCGGCGCTATGGCGAAATTGCAGTACACGTCCACGGGCGACACGCTCTGCGACCCCGCGAACCCGGTTATCTATCCGCCGATTGAGTACCCGAAGCCCTGCATTTCGAAGGCGGTTTACGCCGCCAAGCAGGGCGAGGAAGACAAGGTATTCTCCGGCCTCCAGCGCCTGATGGAGGAAGATCCGTCCGTCACGCTGAGCAAAGACCCCGAAACGATGGAGACGCTGCTCTCCGGTCAGGGCGAAATGCACCTTGATGTTATCCGCAGCAAGCTGGCGAGCAAGTTCGGCGCGAACTGCGTGCTGAAAGACCCGAAGATTCCGTACCGCGAGACGATTCGCAAGGCCGTGAAGGTGCAGGGGCGCCACAAGAAGCAGACCGGCGGTCACGGGCAGTTCGGCGACGTGTGGATTGAGTTCAGCCCGGTGACGGACGGCTCGACCGACATCGTGTTCGAGGACGCGGTCGTGGGCGGCGTTGTGCCGCGCAACTTTATCCCCTCTGTTGAGAAGGGGCTGCGCGAGTGCATGGTGCACGGCGTGCTGGCGGGCTATCCGATGGTCAGCGTGAAGGCGAAGCTCTACGATGGCAGCTATCACCCGGTGGACTCCTCCGAAATGGCGTTCAAGACCGCCGCGCGCATCGCCTACAAGAAGGGCTGCGCTGACGCGAACCCCGTCCTGCTGGAGCCGATTATGCACGTCGAAGTGATTGTGCCGGATGACTACATGGGCGACGTGATGGGCGACATGAACAAGCGCCGCGGCCGCATCATCGGCATGGAACAGTGCGAAGGCGGGCAAAAGATTATCGCCGAAGCCCCGCTGAGCGAGATGTTCAAGTACGCGACCGACCTGCGCTCGATGACGCAGGCATGGGGTCGCTTCACGATGACGTTCGAGCGCTACGAGGAAGTACCCGCCGACGTCGCGAAGAAGGTCATTGCCAGCGCCGACAAGGTTGTGGACGACGACGAATAAGCCAATCCCCCCAAGAGGCTCTGCTGTGCGCAGGGTCTCTTTTTCGTGCCTCCAAAGCAACAATCAAAAGTGCAGTGCGAAGCAGTTCAGAGGTGATTGGCTGAAGGTCGCTCCGGCAGCGAAGCGCCCGTTCTCCGCCGCGGCGGACAGCAGCATCACCTATGTGTGCATTCAGGTGAAGGAAAATTCGCTCGGCGGATTTACGGCGAACGACGAACCGCAAAAAACGAAAAGACTCTGCCGGGTTGGCAGAGCCTTTTGCGTATCCTCTTATGGCAGCCGATAGACCGCCAATCCGTCGCAGATTCCGCAGTCGCGGAAGCCTTTTTTGCTTGCAATCCGCTTTGTAGCCTCCTGCGCCGGAGCGCACTCAATCACGACGCTTTTTCGCTCCTGCCGCGCCCGGTCAATCAGCCCCGCGTGATGCAGAAACGTTTCTGTTTTCTCCCGGTCGAACGGCGGCTCCAGATGCCGCATGACTTCCGGGTCAGACAGCAGCCTGTACAGCGCGTCCGCGTCACCGGGCTGCATTTTGCGAATCGTGATATTCACCGTTTCCCTCCGCTGAACTTGAACATGCCCTGCGTCCCGGAAAAATCAGCTTAGTCAAGGAATTTCTCGTTAATCGTCACGCCGAAATCATGCGCAATCGCGCGCAGGTCGTCGTCCGTGATGGTCTGGCGGATTTTGCCCTGACCCGCGGACAGCACCTTGATGTAGATTTCAGCGCTCTTCTCGATGGTGTGCGCCAGACCGAACGTGATGTCAAAGTCCGGCCCGGAGGCAAACAGGCCATGCTGCGCCCAGACAGCCGCCTGATAGTGCTTCATCAGCTCGGATGTCGCCATGGCAATCGCCGCGCCGCCGGGAACCATCCACGGGCAGACACCGACGCCTTCCGGGAACACGACCGGGCATTCCGTCGCGCTCTGCCACAGGGCGCGGGAGAAATCGCGGTCGGTCAGCGGCAGAATGTAGGTCATGGCAATCACGTTGGTGGCGTGGCAGTGGTAGATGACGCGGTTCGCGCCATTCGTCGCCGCCTTGCGGACGGAGTGGTTCATGAAGTGACTGGGAAACTCGCTCGTCGGGCGCGCGCCGCCTTCCAGCCCCCAGACGATGCGCCAGCTGTCGCCCTTGTCGTTGATTTCGACGATGCCCATGTTGTGTTCGGGGTCGAGTTCGACGTTGCGGAAGTACTTGCCCGAACCGGTGGTGATGAAGTATTCGCCCGCGAGGTTGTCCGCCTGAACGCCCATGTTCACCCATTCGCCGGGGGTGGCGCGGAAGTAGGGACGGCACTGCGCGACTTCCTCGTCCTTCATGCGGTAGGTGAGGTTGCCGCCGTTGCGCTCGTGCCAGCCCTGATTCCAGCCGTCGGTGCACATGCGGATGTAGCCTTTGATGATGTCCAAATCGAGAATGCTCATGATTGTTTATCCTCCTATCCTGATAAAGAACTGTTTCTTGGTTTTGATTTTTGCAGGGGAATCGCCTCTGCGGAGGCGACGAGGGGGCTTTCCGATCGCCCCCTCGACCCCTTCGGCGCGGATACTCCCATGCGGCTTGATTTTTATCGTTACAGAGAAATTTGCGGAATCACACGCGCTTGGAAAGCACGTCGCGCTCGTACTTCTGCACCGTCTCGAACCAATCCGTGCCGACGGGAACGTTGCACGAACGGCAGTATTCGTCCCACACGTCGCCGAAGGGCATGGTTTTCAGGGCTTCCTGACGCACCATCAGCTCGGTGAAGCGCTGCTCGTCCTGCAAGGCGCGCAGAGCGTCGTTCGGGGTCAGCAGGGCGGACAGGAGCGCCTTCTGCACGTTGCGGAAGCCGACCGTCCACGCGGAAATGCGGTTGATGGAGGCGTCGAAGTAGTCCAGCGCGATGTTGACGCGCCCGTCCAGCCCGCCGCAGCGCACGATTTCCTTGCAGATTTCCTTCGTCTCGTCGTCCAGCAGCACCACATGGTCGCTGTCCCAGCGAATCGGGCGGGTGACGTGCAGGGCAATTTCCGGGAAGAACGCCAGCAGCGCGGGAATCTTGTCGCTGACGACTTCGGTCGGGTGATAATGACCGTTGTCCATCAGCGGGATGCACTTGTCGCGGTTGTATGCGGCGTAGGTGAGGGCAAATTCCGCGCTGCCGACGGTGTAGGCTTCCACGCCGATGCCGAACACCTTGCTTTCGATGCAGGGCTTGACGAGATTAAAGTCATACGGCTCAGAGAGAATTTCGTCGATACTGGCGCGGTAACGGTCGCGCGGTCCCTTGCGGTCGGCGGGGACGTCCTTGAAGCCGTCGCCCGTCCAGATATTCATCGTGCAGGGCTGACCCAGCTCCTCAGCGAGGTACTGGCTGATGCGGATGCACGCCTTGCCGTGGTTAATCCAGAAGCGGCGGGTCTCCTCGTTCGGGCTGGAGAGCGTCAGCGGGTCGCACATGGGGTGGGAGAAGTAGGTCGGATTGAAATCCGCGCCCAGCCCGCGCGCCTTGCAGAAATCCACCCACTTGCGGAAGTGCTTGGGTTCGAGCTTGTCGCGGTCAACCCACGGGTTTTCCTCGTCGAAGATGGCGTAGGAGGCGTGGAGGTTGATTTTCTTCGTGCCGGGGCAGAGGGAGAGGACAACGTCGATGTCCGCCATCAGCTCTTCGGGGGTACGGGCGCGGCCGGGGTAATTGCCGGTGGTCTGGATGCCGCCGGTCAGGGGCTTATTGGGGTCGGTGTCGAAGCCGCGAACGTCGTCGCCCTGCCAGCAGTGGAGGGAAATCGGCACGGTTTTGAGGCGCGCGATGGCAGCGTCGGTATCTACGCCGATGGCAGCGTATTTTTGCTTGGCTTCTTGGTAGCTCATGGGGAATCCTCCTTTTGATTTGTTTTGCCGGGTGATTTACTTGACTTTTCTAACTTACTGGTAATGCTTGCGGCTTCCAGAGGGCAATGAAAACGGACAAAGTCCGCGGTCGCCCTCTGGACTCCTTCGCCCGCCGCCCAAGCGGCTTGATTTATATTGGAAGTATTTTAGTTTGGATGCCCTGATTGGGGGCTTGCTTCAATAGAATCAGCGAATTTCGCGCTGGATTTTCAGATTCCCCAGCGCCGTCGCTTCAATTGGCAGGGCGACGACTTCCTTGCCTGTGTACTGCGCGGTCAGCTCGTTCAGCAGCGCATTCTTCGCGCCGCCGCCGGCGATGTACAGCTTCTCCCACGTTTGACCCGTCAGGCGTTCCAGTTCGCGAATTGCTTCGCCGTAGCTGTGCGCCAGCGAGACGTACACGCTGCGGATGAGGTCGGCGTCTGTTTCCGGGGCGGGAGAGAGCGCAGCGCGAATTTCCGCCGCCATGTCCTCCGGCGCACTGAAACGCGGGTCGTTGACGTTGAAAATCTGCTCGTAATGGCTCGTCCGTGCCAGATTCACCATTTCCGCGAAGGAAATGCCCAACTGCTTCTGGATGCACTGCACAATCCACAAGCCCATGATGTTTTTGAGATAACGGATGTATCCCACGCCGCCCTCGTTTGTGAAGTTGCACGCCATGCTTTCGGGGGTCGTAATCGGGGTGGGAATCTTCGCACCGAGCAGCGACCATGTGCCGGAGGAGAGGAACGGGGCGTTCTCCGCCATCGGGATGCCCTCGACGGCGCTGGCGGTGTCGTGCGTCGCGCAGAGGACGACACTGGTCTGTCCGCCGACTTCGCGGGCGACGTCTGGCGTCAATTGCCCTAAGACGGTTCCCGGCTGCGTCAGGCGAGGGAAAAGACGCTCCGGCAGGGACAAGGCACGCAGAATCTCCGGGTCGTACTCCTTCGTCGCGGCGCTGACCAGCCCGGTCGAGGTCGCGTTTGTGTACTCGCGTGCCTTCACACCGCAGAGACGGTACAGCAGGTATTCCGGCACCATCAGGAAGTCGTCCGCCTGCTGCAAACGCCCGGTTTTCGCGTCCTCGTAGAGCTGATAAATGCTGTTGAAGGGCTGGAACTGAATGCCCGTGCGGCGGTACAGCTCGGCGAAGGGCATATGCTGATGCACCTCGTCAATCACCGCCTGCGTGCGCTCGTCGCGGTAGGCGTGGCAGGGGAGAAGCGCCGCGCCGTCCTTCAGCAGGACGTAATCGACCGCCCAAGTGTCGATGGACAGGCTGTCGATGTGCGGATACTTCGCAAACGCTGCCTTGATGCCCGCCTTGACGTGCTGGAAAATGCCCTCGATGTCCCAGATGAGATGCCCGTTTTCGCGCTGCATCCCGTTCGGGAAGCGGTAAACCTCGTCTGTTTGGAGCGCACCGTCCGCCTCGATGCCGACGATGTGCCGCCCGTACGATGCACCGATGTCAATCGCCAGAAAAATGCGCTGCATGAGATACCTCCTTGGCAGTACGCCATGTACTGCCCTCATTATAGCGCAGGAAGCCGAATTCTGCCATGCGCAAAGGTAGCCGATTTTTTGTGAAAAGTCTACTTTGCGAAAAATGCCGAACCCATAGAAATCAAGCGAAATTTGGTGTATAATATGGACAAAAGAGCATGGGGAGGATGCACATGCTGACCTACACGATGGATGTCTTGCCGGAAAGTATCTGGCTGCGGACGACGCCGGGCGCGTCCGCGATGGGGCAGCCGTATGTATGCACCGAGGCGGGGCAGTATCTGGCGCAGGGGCATTTTTCGACCGCCCGCACGCACAAGGAGAGCTACCTGCTCTTCTACACCCTGCGCGGCGCGGGGCTGATTGAGCAGGGGGATGACCGGGTGCTGCTGCGCGCGGGGCAGGCGCTGCTGATGGACTGCCGCAAACCCCAGCGGTACGCGACTGCCCCCGGTCAGCACTGCTGGCACCACGATTGGGTGCATCTGGACGGCGCAGGCGTGGCAGCAATGGCGGAATGGCTTATTCCGGAGGGGAAGCTGACCCCGATTACGCTAACTGACCAGAAAGTGGAAGAACAGTTCAAGACGATTTTCGCCGAGCTGGAGAGCGGCACGGTGGATAGTATGCTGCAAGTGTCGCTGGCGCTGCATCAGCTGCTGACGCTGTGCGCGCAGGGGCTGCTGAATCAGGAGCAGACGGAGAGCAATCAGCAGGTGATCCAGCAGGCGGCGCAGACCATCCGCGAGAAGTACAATCAACCGCTGTCACTGAATGACCTGCTGCGTCAGGCGCACATGAGCCGCAGCTACTTCCTCCGACTGTTCCACCGCTATATGGGTACGACGCCTTACAACTATCTAATCAGCACCCGCATTACGCAGGCGAAGGCGCTGCTGGCGCTGACCGACCGCAGCGTGTCTGAAATCGGACGAGAAGTCGGGTTCGGGGATGCGAGCAACTTTTCCGCGCGATTTTCCGCCGCCGTCGGGCAAAGTCCGATGCAGTATCGGAGGAGTGCATTGCAGCAATCGCCATATCAGACGGAAGAAAAACAAGAATGATACAAACCTGTCTACAAATCAGCATATGTTATACTTGACAAAAGCGTTTCTTCGCGCTACACTGTTTCGGGTAACAATTTCCGAACTGGAGGAGAAACATGATGGAGAAGAAGCTCGACGCCAAGGAAGCCCGCGTGCAGATCTGGGAGGAGCTGCTGCGCGTCGCCAAGCCGGACAGCAAGTTCAGCTGGCAGTTTTCCGAGTTCATTTGCGACTATGAGGGCAGCGAAAAGGGCACGGCGCTGCTGACCGCGACGGATATGTACAAAAACGCCCGCGTGATTTTCATTACGCCGGACAACAACCTCGAAACCCTGCGGGAACAGGCTTTCCGCGACAAAAAGACCGTCGTGATGACCAACTACGGCATTACGCGCGGCTTCTTCCTCATTCGCCCCGGTCAGATTCCGGAGGGCAAGGAGGAAATCGCGTCGCTGCTGGATGGCGTATCCCGCTACTGGAAGCATCAGACGCTGGCGCAGCTGAAGGAAGCCGTCGGGCATATCGACATGATGGTGACGGGCGCTTCCGCGATTACGCCCAGCGGCATCCGCTTCGGCAAGGGTCACGGCTATTTCGACCTTGAGTACGCGATGCTCTCGACTGTCGGGCTGTGCGACGAAACGACCGCGATTGTCGGCGCAGGGCATGATGTGCAGGTGGTGGATGTCGATGTGACGGTGGAGGATTACGACACGGCGATTGACTACATCGTGACGCCGACGCGCCTGATTGAGACGCGGCACGAGTATCCGCGTCCATCGAAGGGGATTATCTGGAGCCGTCTTGCGCCCGGAATGCGGGAGCAGATTCCGCCGATTCAGGAGCTTTGGTGCAAGGTGCATTGCAAGTAAATATAGGAAAAAACCAGCGTGAAAGCGAAATGCTGCGCTGGTTTTTCCTGTTCTGGGGTGTTCCGTTCTATATATAATTTGTGCTTTTGGGCAGAGGCGAAACCCCTGCATCAACACGCGGATACAGCATGAGAGAGCGCTCAACGCAATCGCGAAAAGGGTGTCGAGAGGGTCGAAGACCCTTCGTGGGTGCAGGGCAGCGCCCTGCTGGGGTCAAGGGGCAAAGCCCCTTGGTTTCCCCCAATCAACACGCGGGCAAAGCATGAAAGAGCGCTCAACTCAATCGCGCGAAAGGGTCAAGGGAGGAACTCCCTTGCGGAGTCCAGA
>ERZ773157.687-NODE-687-length-38756-cov-11.351748_pt1 | contig 38756 bp, 37 predicted proteins | sample MGYA00511480_ERZ773157 | MGnify/ENA primary metagenome ERZ773157 (study PRJEB29015, sample SAMEA2737863) | human gut metagenome | biome: human gut; feature: human-associated habitat; material: faeces | place: China | collected 2012 ... | reverse complement strand
AATCCTCCTTGTTTTGCGAAGCAAAATGCGACTGTCCATACAGGAGCAGAGGATTTAGCCTCCTTGTTTTGCGAAGCAAAATGTCTGCTATGCGTGCATAGCATGCGTCCTTACAGGAGCAACGCCCAGCAAGCTGTGCAGGATTTAGCCTCCTTGTTTTACATATTACTTAACGAAAACGATTAAGTAAATATTCCTTATCTAAAATTATATCTTGCAGAATTATAAAAATCAACAAAAAATCCTTTAAAATAAGCAAAAACAGCACTTTCAACAAAAAATACAGCCTAATATGGAAGAAAGCAACAAAAGAGGGTTTAGCTGGATAATTAAGTTTAAAATACGAAAACGTATAAGCTTTTGCTGCATAAACTGTTGAATAACGAGAAGAATCATAAAAAATGCACAAAAAATCAGAGAAAAAAATGTAAAATTAGCCGAAATGTCAAAAAAGTATTGCAATCCGTTTGCATAAGAGCTATATTAAAGATGCGAAAACGATTAAGTAAAAACTTCGAAAGACTTAAGCAGCAAGACAACAGGTCATACATAATAAAGTCTGGAAGAAGTACCTGGAGGATTCAATGGTATCTTTAAAAACAATTGCCGAAAAGTGTGGAGTATCAACTGCCACCGTCAGTAAGGCATTAAATGATCAAAAAGATATCAGTGAAGAGACAAAGAGTCGTATCCGGACGGTAGCAGAGCAATTAGGATATTTCCCGAATGCAGCAGCAAGATCACTTAAGACCAACCATTCATACAACCTCGGAGTTCTATTTGAAGAGGAAGCAGGAAGAGGTTTACAGCATGAATATTTTTCAGGAGTATTAAATGGTCTGAAAGTTCAGGCGGAGAAGCAGGGTTATGACATTACATTTATCAATACCTGTTTTGAAAACCGGAAGATGTCTTATCTGGAACATTGCAAATACCGGAATTTTGAAGGAGTTGCAATTGTGTGTGCGGATTTTAACGACCCTGGTGTCATGGAACTGATGAATAGCGAAGTACCGGTTGTCACCATTGACTACCTGCATCACAACTGCACGGCGGTCAGCTCGAACAACATTCAGGGCATGGAAGATCTGGTCAGATATATTTATTCTCAGGGACACAGGAGGATTGCTTACATCCACGGACAGCAGAATGGTTCGGCAGTTACCAAAGACCGGTTGACCAGTTTTTACCGGACAATGGATGAACTGAAGCTGGAAGTCCCGGATGAGTACATCCGCACAGCAGATTACCTGGAGACAAGGGAAGCAGCAAAACAGACGAAGGAACTTCTGAATTTGGAAAATCCGCCAACCTGTATCATTTATCCTGATGACACCGCACTGATCGGTGGAAGAAATGTCATTATAGAGATGGGACTTCGGATACCAAAAGACATTTCGGTAGCAGGATACGACGGAACAAGGATGTCACAGCTTTTGCATCCGAAGCTTACCACAATTAAGCAGGACACAGAAGAGATTGGCAGAGAGGCTGCAAAACGGCTGATCGGATCCATTGAAAAACCAAAAACAACTCTCATAGAGAGAGTCGTTATAGAAGGAATCCTCATACCGGGACAATCGGTAGGAAAGATTCCGGAACAAAAATAACAATGCAAACAAGGCGGAAGCCAAAAAATTAAGGAGGAGGGTTTTCTATGAAAAAGAAAATCATTAGCGCATTATTATGTGCATCCATGGTAGCAACTATGGTAGCAGGATGTGGTGGATCATCAGACACAACATCCACAGACAACAGCAACTCAGGTGCAGCAGCACCGGCAACAGAATCTGGATCTGATGCAGCGGAGACAGATACAACAGGTGATGAGGGAAAAGTTCTTAACATTTATTGCTGGAATGAAGAGTTTAAGAGCCGTCTGACAGATCACTATCCTGGATATGAGGAAGTGGATGCTACATCAGGTAAGATTGGGGATGTTACCGTAAAATGGAATATCACACCAAACGATGACAACGCATATCAGAACAATCTGGATGCGACATTATTAAAACAGGAATCAGCAGCAGCCGATGACAAGATTGATTTATTCTTAGTAGAAGCAGACTACGCATTGAAATATGTTGATACAGATTACACAATGCCAGTCGCAGATCTTGGAATCACAGATGCAGATCTTGCAAATCAGTATCAGTATACAAAAGATATCGTTACAGATTCTAACGGCGTATTAAAAGGTGTTTCATGGCAGGGCTGCCCGGGTGTATTATTCTATAACCGTGATGCAGCAAAAGAGGTTCTTGGAACAGATGATCCTGACGAAGTTCAGAAATATGTTTCTGACTGGGATACATTCAATGATACAGCAGAGACAATGAAAGCTGCCGGATATAAGATGACATCTTCCGTCAATGATACTTACCGTGTATATTCTAACAACGTTACTTCTAAGTGGGTAGAAGATGGCAAGATCAATATTGATGATAACATTATGAAATGGGTATCTGACTCAAAAGAACTTTATGATGCAGGCGAGACAGAAACATATGAACTTTGGAGTGATGACTGGAAGAAAGGCTTCTATCCGGAAGGAAAAGTATTCTGCTACTTTGGACCAGCATGGTTCGTGAACTTCTCTATGGCAGCTGACACCGAAGGATCTATCGGTTACAACGGTGGATGGGGCGCTACACCAGGACCTCAGGGCTTCTATTGGGGCGGTACATGGATCTGTGGAGCAACAGGTACAGATAACGCAGGTCTCGTAAAAGATATCATCTTAAAGATGACAACAGATGAGACAATCATGAAAGATATCGTAGTAAAAGATGATGATTTCGTTAACAATAAACCAGCTATGGAAGCAATGGCAGCAGATACAAGCTACCAGAGTAAAGTATTAGGCGGACAGAACCCATTGGCTATGTACTGTGCAAGTGTAGAAAAACTTGATTTAAGTAACCTTTCTGCATACGATCAGGGATGTAACGAAGAGTTCCAGAACGCAATGAAGAACTACTTTGAAGGCAATGCTTCACTTGATGATGCACTTGACTTATTCTACAAAGCAGTTGTTGAGAAATATCCGGACTTAACATACTAAAATAATAAGCCGCGCCTGCCAGACCGGCGGGTGCGGCTATCTTTATATCTATCTCCGGACGGAGAGAAAGCAGTCAGCGGCGTAAAGCGCAGAGCTGACAGCAGATTTGCACAAAAAGATGTCCGTGAAGGGATGCTGTGAACTCTGTGAAAAATAAAAAGAAGGGGGCAAGAGGCGTTATGAAGAAGAAAAGCAGTAAAGCAGTCAGATATAACAAATGGGGTTACATTTTTCTGATTCCTTTTATTCTGGTGTATGTTGTATTCCAGCTTATACCACTGTTTAATACCATTTATAACAGCTTTTTTGAAAATTATTTATCAGGTCTGACACAGATCGGACCAAACTTTGTGGGACTGGAGAACTACAAAACGCTGTTTACACAGGGCGATATCTGGATTTACGCAAAGAATACCATGATTTTATGGATCATGTGTTTTGTGCCACAGATTATTTTGTCATTACTGTTAGGTGCATGGTTTTCTGATGTGCGTTTGAAATTAAAAGGAAGCAGATTTTTCAAGACCGTGATCTATCTGCCAAACCTGATCATGGCATCCGCATTTTCCATGTTGTTCTTTACACTGTTCTCAGATGGTGGACCGATCAACTCGATTTTAATGCAGATCGGAATCATTTCAGAGCCATATAAGTTTCTGGCAAACACAGGAAGTGCGAGAGGGCTGATCGCCCTTATGAACTGCCTGATGTGGTTTGGTAATACGACTATTCTTTTAATGGCAGGCATGATGGGTATCGATACTTCCCTATTTGAAGCAGCAGAGGTGGATGGAGCAACTTCCACACAGGTATTCTACAAAATCACATTACCGCTGCTCCGGCCGATTTTAGTATATGTTGTGATCACATCGCTGATCGGTGGATTACAGTTATTCGATGTACCACAGATTTTGACCAATGGTACCGGTGATCCAATGAGATCGACCATGACATTGATCATGTTCTTAAATAAACATCTGTACAGCAAGAACTACGGAATGGCTGGTGCAGTATCCGTAATCCTGTTCATCATCACCGCAATTTTAAGTCTTATTGTCTTTAAGGTAACTGGAAACGATAAGAGAAAAGCATGAGTAGAATAGAAAGGTGAGGTGTTATTATGAACGAAAATAAAAATCTGAAAAAAGGACTTGGAATCCATGCAAGAAGATTTATCGCTTATATAGTCCTGATTCTTGTTACATTTGCCTGCCTGTTCTGGTTCTATGTGCTGTTCATTAACGCGACCAGATCGAACGGTGAACTGCAGGCCGGATTTACACCACTGCCAAGCACACATCTGCTGGAAAACTGGAACAATCTGGTACACGGAACACTTCCGGTATGGCAGGGTATGATAAATAGTCTGATCGTATCGGTACTGTCAGCAGCGTTATGTACTTATTTTTCAACCATGACAGCTTATGCGATCCATGCATATGATTTTAAACTGAAAAAATACATCTATGCATTTATCTTAGCAGTTATGATGATCCCTACACAGGTAACTGCACTTGGATTTGTAAAATTAGTCGGTACATTAAAAATGGAAGATACATTTATCCCTTTGATCGTCCCAACGATCGCTGCACCGGTCACATTCTTTTACATGAAACAGTACATGGAAAGTACATTGCCGGTATCTCTGATCGAGGCAGCCAGAATTGATGGTTCCGGTGAGTTCCATACATTTAACAATATTGTACTTCCATTAATGAAACCTGCCATTGCAGTACAGGCAATCTTTACATTTGTAAGCAGCTGGAATAATTATTTTGTACCGGCTTTGATCTTACACAATGACAAGAAAAAGACACTGCCAATCTTAATCGCACAGCTTCGTGCAGCTGACTGGCTGAAGTTTGATATGGGTCAGGTTTATGTGATGATCGCATTTTCTATCTTCCCAGTTATTATCATTTATCTGATCTTATCCAGACACATCGTACAGGGTGTTGCCCTCGGCAGTGTAAAAGGATAAATTAGAATATAGCTACAAATGAAAAAACCTTCCCTGAGAACCGTCGTGATTCCCCATATCACGGCGGTTCTCCTTTGATGTAGCAGAAAAAGATTACAATATTAAAAAACATCAGAAAAATTATCTGAAATAATCAAACATAGGCTCTTTTTTTCCAGTTGCTAATGTGCTATAATAGGCACAGATTTTGGAAAAAAAGAAATGGTTGAGAAGTGAATCTGCACAATCCTTTCAGAACGGAGGAAGACATGACAGAAGGCGGTTTTTTAGTTTTCATGGGAATTTTATTACTTTTGGTTGTCATCGTTGTTGTGATAGCGGTTGTTTCATCTGTGGCAGGTGCGGCAGCAGCAATCGTTGATGATGAAGACAGCGAAGATGAATAGAACAGGGTGAGAACAGAATAGTGGGGCGGTACTTTTGTGCCAGTCCCCTTTTTGCAGGTCTTATGGATACTGCGAAATGTCCCGAGATCGAATCATAAGAAAGGAGACAGAGATTATAATGCAGTTACTTACATTTTTGTTAAATGGAGTGAAGTTTGGTATTCCTGTCAATGATGTGGAATCCATTGAAACAAGAATGAATGTGGTGAATATTCCAAATTCACTGCCACAGGTTCATGGGATCATGAATCTGCACGGAGAAGTTATTGCAGTGTACAGTCTGGCAGAACAGTTTCATTATCCGGAACAGGAAATCAACAATATCATCGTTGCATCCATGAATGGTACAAAGATTGGGCTTGAGGTTGGAAACGTGGATGAGATTATTGATGTCCCGGATGAGAAGGTTATTTCCATGCCAGTCATTATGAAAGCAGTAGAAAATTGTTTTGATGAGGTTGCTTCCTATGCAAAAGAACTGATCGTTCTGATCGAGGTATCAAAGCTGATGCCGGAAGCAGAGCAGCAGGCAATACAGAAATTGGTAGAACAACAGTCATAAACAAAAAAGAGTAAAGCCTCTGTTATTATATATTGGAAAGATACAGTCTCGTGGGATGGAGTACCGATAGGTACTCCATTTTTGCGTAAATAGGAAATTTTGTTCCATTTCTAAAATAATTCTAAATTCTGTCCGATTTTCCTTGCATTTTGATGAGAGAGGAGTAAACTGATTTTTGCCGACCGACCGGTCGGTTTTGGCTTGCGGGAATGCAATAGCCAATCAGACATATAATTTTTCAGGAGGAACGAGAATGATCCCAAAGTATAGTGTAAAACGTCCGTACACAGTGTTAGTGGCTGTTGTACTGGTGATCGTTTTAGGAGTTGTTTCGCTGACGAGGATGACAACAGATCTGCTGCCGGCAATGAATCTGCCGTATGTGATCGTTGTCACAACAGATGTGGGGGCAAGTCCGGAGGAAGTGGAAAAGGATGTGACATCGCCAATCGAAGCGGCAATGGCAACGACTTCCAATATTAATAACGTAAGTTCCATGTCCTATGATAACTATTCTATGGTTATTTTGGAGTATGAGCAGAGCACGAACATGGATTCTGCTATGATTGAGATTCAGCAGCAGCTGGATCAGTTGACCGGACAGTTCCCGGATTCAGCGGGCTCACCGGTCATTATGCAGATCGATCCTGATATGATGCCGGTCATGATCGCATCTGCGGATGTGGATGGTATGGATCAGGCAGAGGTATCTAATTATGTGGACAATGAATTATTACCACTGCTTGAGAGTATCGAGGGTGTGGCATCTGTGACGGCAACAGGAGTGCTTGATACGGATCTTCAGGTCACTATGAACCAGGAGAAAATAGATGCTTTAAACGAACAGATTCTGAGCAAAATAGATGCCCAGTTTACAGATGCACAGGCAGAGTTAGACAAGGCATCTTCCCAGATCGACAGTGGGAAAAAGAAGCTTTCCGATAGTGAAAAAGAGATGGGAAGCCAGCTTGGAGCAGGTGAAAATGAGATCATTAATAATAAAATCCAACTGTTTAACACCGAAGCAGATCTGACCACACAATTATCAGATCTTCAGAAATCACAGTCGTCCATGGATGGTGCAATCAAGTCGTTACAGTCAGCTTATGATGGAGCAACACAGTTACAGAGCGCGATTGACGGTTTACAGAAAGCAAAAGACGGTGTCAGCCAGGCGAAGAGTGGGGCAAAGCAGTTATATCAGGCGCACGATGGTGTAATGGCAATTTTAACAGCAAAAAATCCAATGACAGGTGCAGACATGACAGTGGAGGAAGCGCTTGCAGCAGCGGTTCAATATGGTCAGATGACACAGGAACAGGCGAATCAGTTGAAAACAGTGATTTCAACTTTACAGGCAGATCCTAAAATGTTAGAAGCATATAAAAATGCGGCCAGCGAATCCGATTTCATCGCATACATGGAATCCACAGCCATTGCCCAGATCAATGCACAGGCAGGGACTTCCTATACAAGTGAGAGTGACATTGCCAGCCAGATCGTGACATTACAGTCCAAACTGGATGATATCAATGTGATGCTGATGAGTCAGGCATCCTCTTTTGCAGATGCAGGTGTGACGCTGACTTCTTACAAAGACATTCCGGCTGCAATCTCAAAATTGAGTGAGAGCAAGACACAGATTGCGGCGGGAATCGCGACAATCGAGTCCGCCCAGACACAGGTGGCAGACGGTAAAACGTCTTTAGATGACGCATTAGTGACTTTAAATGAATCCCAGATATCCGGTATCATGGAGATGAGCAAGGGATATGCGGATCTTGCTGTTGCAGCAAATAAGATCGAAGAGGGACAGAGCCAGTTAGATGATGCAAAAGAGCAGGCAAAAGATTCAGCGGATCTGAACACGATCCTTACAATGGATACCTTAAAAAATCTTCTGACAGCACAGAACTTCTCCATGCCGGCAGGTTATGTGACAGAGGGGAACGAGCAGTATCTGGTGCGGGTAGGAGATGAGGTGACATCCAAAGCAGATCTTGAAAATCTCGTTCTGATGGATCTTGGTATGGATGGTATCGAACCGGTCAGACTGTCAGATGTGGCAGATATCGAATACATTGACAATTCCGGAGATTCCTATTCCAAAGTGAATGGAAATCCGGCGGTAATGCTTTCGATTGAAAAGCAGACCGGCTATTCCACCGGAGATGTGACAGACCGGTTATTGGATAAATTTGACAGTTTGGAAAAAGAAAATACAGCGTTACATTTGAGCGTTCTCATGAATCAGGGTATTTACATTGACATGATCGTGAAATCAGTCGTAGAAAACATGATCGTGGGAGCCATCCTTGCAATTATTGTATTGTTATTATTCTTAAAAGATATGAAACCTACACTTGTAATAGCATGTTCCATTCCGCTCAGTGTTGTTTTTGCAGTGGTACTGATGTACTTTACGCATATTACGTTAAACATCATTTCGCTGTCGGGGCTGGCACTCGGAATTGGTATGTTGGTGGATAACTCCATTGTCGTGATCGAGAACATCTATCGATTGCGGGGAGAGGGATATTCCATCCGGAAAGCAGCCGTGGAAGGTGCTTCACAGGTGACAGGAGCAATCATAGCTTCCACACTTACAACCATCTGTGTATTTGCACCGATTATTTTTACAGAGGGTATCACAAGACAGTTATTTGTGGATATTGCACTGACAATTGCATTTACGCTTGCAGCCAGTCTTCTTATGGCATTGACTTTCGTGCCGATGATGGCAGCAGGATTATTAAAAAATACAAAAGAGATCAGGCATAATCTCTTTGATAAAGTAAAAGATTTTTATGGAAAAATTTTAGCGGTATGTCTGCGTTTCAAACCAATCGTATTTATCGCAGTGATCGTATTGCTTGGAACAAGTGTTGTGGCAGCATTTTCCAGAGGATATTCTTTCATGGATATGAATATGGAAACGAACCAGATCAGTGCGACGATTTCAGCAAAAGAGGATCAGACACTAACGTTTGACGAACTGACAGAAATGGCAGATGAAGTCGTGGAAAAAGCAATGACGATCGATGGCATTGAGACCATTGGTGCCATGGCAGGCGGAAGTGCTCTTTCCATGATGGGAAGCAGTTCTACAGACAGTATTTCCATGTATATGATTCTGGATGAAGAATCTGAAGTGAGCAGTGCAGATGTAATCGAACAGTTGGATGAACTGACCAAAGACATGGACTGCGAAGTTACAACAGACACCTCTGCTTCTGATATGACATCACTTATGGGAAGTGGACTGACGATCAATGTAAAAGGAAATAATCTTGACAAACTGCAGGAACTTGCAGGCGAGGTTGCAAAAGTCGTAGAGAACACCGAGGGAACTGTGGATGTGGATGATGGACTTGCCAATACGACACCGTCTTTCACCATTTCTGTAGACAAGGAAAAAGCTGCAAAATACGGCATGACCGTTGCACAGGTATTCCAGCTTGTTTACGGTGAGATGGCATCCTCAACATCTGCAACAACGATCTCTACCGATGTAAATGATTATCAGGTTTATGTACAGAGCGAGGAGCAGTCCGATGTTACATTGGATGATATCAAAAAACTGACCTTTACCTATACAGACAGAGAAGGAAACGAGACAGAAGTAGCGCTTTCTGATATTGCACAGTTTGAGGAAGGTTACACATTAGGAACGATCAACCGTGATGCGCAGACCAGATATATCAGTGTGACCGCAGGAGTGGATGATGACCATAATGTCAGTCTGCTGAGTAATGAGATCCAGAAAGAGTTAGATAAGATCGATCTGCCGGAAGGATACTCCATTGAGATGGCAGGTGAGGACGAGATGATCGCAGATGCGATGAATCAGTTGTATCTGATGCTTCTTTTGGCGGTAATCTTCATTTACCTGGTCATGGTAGCACAGTTCCAGTCGCTGTTGTCGCCGTTTATCATTATGTTTACGATTCCGCTGGCATTTACAGGCGGTCTGTTCGCACTTTACTTTACCGGTAACGAAGTCAGCGTTGTGGCAATGATCGGATTTGTCATGCTCGCCGGAATTATCGTAAATAACGGTATCGTTATGGTAGACTTTATCAACCAGCTCCGCCGTGGCGGAATGGAGAAAAAAGACGCCATTATCGAATCCGGAAAAACGAGACTCCGTCCGATCCTTATGACCGCACTCACCACGATCCTGTCCATGTCCACGATGGCAGTCGGACTTGGAGAAGGTTCAGAAATGATGCAGCCAATGGCGATCGTAACGGTTGGCGGTTTGTTATATGGTACACTGTTAACCCTGATCGTTGTTCCATGTATTTATGATGCATTCAACCGCAATAAGAGCATGGTCGAGGAGGACTTATAATGGATGAGCAGAAACTGATCCACGATCCATCACAGAAAGTACTTGCCATGTATCAGGCAGTCATTGAGTTCATTAATGAAGGCTGTGATATCAACACTTTAAAAGTAGCTGATATCACAGGCCGGGCAGGCATTGGAAAAGGAACAGCATACGAATATTTTTCTTCAAAGGAAGAGATAATCTCTTCTGCAATTTTATATTATGTGAAAGTGTGCTTTGAAAAACTGCAGGTAATTTCTACAGATAACAGAACGTTTCAACAGAAAATTAACGAGGTCATGGATTTTATTGATGAGCATGTAAAAGAAAAGCAGGGTGTCTTTTTCCTGATAAAAATGGTATTGGAATCATACGAGATACCAAAGAATCTGAAAGATGAGTATGAGCGTATGAAACACCAGTGCTGTGATAAGGAGAAAAACGAGATTATCGACTGCATTGTGGAGGAGGGTGTCCGCGAAGGTCTGATCCGGGAGAAGAATGTTTTCCTGCGAAGAGCCGCGGTCGAAACCCAGCTTTCGGTCTATTTTATGTACCGCATCGCAGCAGAGAAAAAAATCGAGCTTGACCTGGAGGCAGATTTTCTGAGAGAATATGTCTATCAGAATCTGTTGAAATTATTAGGATAGAAAGAAGGAATGAATAAATTAAAATCACGTATAAAAAATCAGTTGACAAATGCCACTTTAGCTTTTATGATGAAAAAAGATATAAAAAGGTGATGAGAAAGAGGAGTACACACAGACACCTGAAAGAGAATGACATTCACCGGCTGAGAGATGTCACCAGAACATGTTGTGTGGAAGGTAGCTTTTGAACCGTCGCGCAGAACCTGTCTGTTGCAGATAAGTGGCAGAACTTGCAAGTTGATCATGCGGAGAAAATTTTCGTATATCGCCAGAAGCAGTCAGAAGTAAGCGAGAACGAGTTGTCCCCGTTACCGGACAGTGGCTTAGGAATGAGCCGGCAGAGATATGTTGTTTTTACAACATAACAAAGGTGGTACCGCGTTGACACGCCCTTTGCATCCGTATGGATGTGAAGGGCTTTTATTTTTTTAAGAAAGGAAAAAGACAAATGAAGGAATTAGCAAAGACCTATGACCCGAAGGGCATTGAAGAACGTCTCTATAAAAAATGGGAAGACAACGGTTACTTCCATGCAGAAGTAGATCGCAGCAAGAAACCATTCACCATTGTGATGCCTCCACCAAACATTACCGGACAGCTTCACATGGGACACGCATTAGACAATACCATGCAGGATATTCTGATCCGCTACAAGAGAATGCAGGGTTACAATGCATTATGGCAGCCTGGAACAGACCACGCTTCCATTGCAACCGAAGTAAAAGTCATCCAGTCCTTAAAAGAAAAAGGAATCGACAAGGCAGATCTTGGAAGAGAAGGTTTCTTAGAGAAATGCTGGGAGTGGAGAGAGGAATACGGTAACCGTATCATCAACCAGTTAAAGAAAATGGGATCTTCTGCTGACTGGCAGAGAGAACGTTTTACCATGGATAAAGGATGTTCTGATGCCGTACAGGAAGTTTTTATTAAATTATATCAAAAAGGATATATCTACAAGGGTTCCCGTATCGTAAACTGGTGCCCGGTTTGTAAGACATCCATTTCCGATGCGGAGGTAGAGCATGAGGAGCAGGACGGATTCTTCTGGCATATCAATTACCCGGTAGTTGGTGAAGAAGGAAGATTCGTTGAGATCGCAACAACAAGACCGGAGACTTTATTCGGAGATACTGCAGTTGCTGTGAATCCGGATGATGAGAGATACCAAGACATCGTTGGAAAAATGTTAAAACTTCCGATGACAGACCGTGAGATTCCGGTGATCGCTGATCCATATGTAGACAAAGAGTTTGGAACCGGATGTGTGAAGATCACACCAGCCCATGACCCGAACGACTTTGAGGTTGGAAAACGCCACAACCTGGAAGAAATCGTTGTCATCAATGACGATGCAACCATGAACAAGTTAGCAGGAAAATATGAGGGAATGGACCGCTACGAGTGCAGAAAAGCATTAGTAAAAGATTTAGAGGAAGCGGGACTTTTAGTAAAAGTTGTTCCACATTCCCACAACGTAGGTACACATGACCGCTGCGGCACAACCGTTGAACCAATGATCAAACAGCAGTGGTTCGTGAAAATGGACGAGATGATCAAACCGGCAGTTGAAGGCGTAAAAAATGGTGATATCCAGTTACTTCCAAAACGTATGGAGAAGACATACTTCAACTGGACAGACAATATCCGTGACTGGTGTATTTCCAGACAGTTATGGTGGGGACACAGAATCCCGGCATACTACTGTGATGAGTGTGGCGAGATGGTAGTTGCGAAAGAAGCACCTCATAAGTGTCCGAAATGTGGATGCACCCATATGACACAGGACCCGGATACCTTAGATACCTGGTTCTCCTCTGCATTATGGCCATTCTCCACACTTGGCTGGCCGGAAAAAACAGAAGACTTAGATTACTTTTATCCAAATGATGTTTTAGTAACCGGATATGATATTATCTTCTTCTGGGTAATCCGTATGATCTTCTCCGGTTACGAGCAGATGGGCAAAGCGCCATTCCATACCGTATTATTCCACGGTCTGGTACGTGACTCCCAGGGACGTAAGATGAGTAAGTCTCTTGGAAACGGTATCGATCCGTTAGAGGTTATTGACAAATATGGTGCTGACGCACTTCGTCTGACACTGATCACAGGCAATGCACCTGGTAACGATATGCGTTTCTACTGGGAGAGAGTAGAGTCTTCCAGAAACTTTGCCAATAAAGTATGGAATGCTTCCCGTTTCATCATGATGAACTTAGAGGGCGCAGAGATCAAAACCCCTGCTCTCGATGAATTAAAGGCAGCCGACAAATGGATTTTATCCAGAGTGAACACACTTGCAAAAGATGTGACAGAGAACATGGATAAATTCGAGATGGGTATCGCCGTACAGAAAGTTTATGACTTTATCTGGGATGAATTCTGTGACTGGTACATCGAGATCACAAAAGTTCGTACCTATAACAAAGAGAATGATCCGGCATCTGCAAATGCAGCATTCTGGACCTTAAAGACGGTACTGACAGAGGCATTAAAGCTGTTACATCCATTTATGCCGTTTATCACAGAGGAAATCTTCTGTACGCTTCACCCGGAAGAAGACACCATTATGCTCGCAAAATGGCCGGAATACAAAGCAGAATGGAACTTTGCAGCAGAGGAAGAGATGGTAGAGCACTGCAAAGACCTTGTAAAAGGTGTTCGCAACCTCCATACTGAAATGGATGTTCCACCATCAAGAAAAGCAAAGATTTTCATTGTATCTGACGATGCAAAAATCAGAGACACGTTTGAATCAAACAAAGAAGTTTATGTAAATCTTGCAGGTGCAAGTGAGATCGCAGTACAGGCAGATAAGACAGGAATCGAGGAGGATGCTGTTTCCGTTGTAATTCCTGGAGCAACACTTTACCTTCCACTGGAAGATTTAGTAGACTTTGAAAAAGAAAAAGAACGTCTGTTAAAAGAACAGGCACGTCTGGAGAAAGAACTCGCGCGTTCTAAGGGAATGCTTTCCAATGAGAAGTTCTTAAGCAAAGCTCCGGAAGCAAAAGTGCAGGAAGAGAAAGACAAGCTTGCAGGCTATGAGCAGATGATGGCTCAGGTCAAAGAGCGTCTTGCACAGATGAAATAGAACAATATAAAAAATAAGGGTTTCCGAATATGGAAGCCCTTTTTTGATACTATAATGATACTATAATGATACTATTTACTTATTATTGCATTCAGCTTATCAGCGACTTCTTGGTGTCTGGTAGGGTATAAATGACCGTAGATATTATTAATCATTTGGACAGTATCGCCTATTCTTTCCGCTATCAGATGTGGAGAAAATCCCATTTCTATCAATAATGATACATGAGAATGTCTTAGGTCATGTATGCGTATTTGTGGAACGCCGGCAAGCTCAGCAGCCTTATTCTTTCCTCTGGTTATAAAGCTTCTTGAAAATGGAAAAACTAGATCATCTGGCTGCGGATCATAAAGCATTGTAATGTATTCTCTTAGTTCATCCATAATTGCAGGCGGCATAGTTATTACTCTGATACTATTCTCGGTTTTTGTTGAGCCGATAATATGGGTATTCTGCTGCAATGATTTGTTGATAGATATTTTATTCTCTGTAAAGTCTATATCTGATAGAGTTAATGCCATCAGTTCCCCCAGGCGCATACCACTGTAAAATAATAACTGTAGTTGAATGCGTACTCGAACATCGTCAACGTTTTCTAATACATGGTTGTACTGTTCCAGTGTCCAGAAGTTCATGGAGCGAGTGTTTTTGCCGATGGGACCAGCAACGGCACATGGATTCTTCGGGAGATTGTAGTACTTCACTGCATAATTGAAAAATGTCACTATGGTGTTGTGAATACGTCTTAAATATGCATCAGACAGATTTTTTGATAACAGATCATTTTGCCATAACCTAATATCTGCCGGAGTAATTGCATTTATAGGCTTATCCTTAAAATAGGGCAGTATTCTATTGTTAAATACTGTTTTTTTAGAAACTATAGAGCTTTTCTTTAGTCTGGTGGAAATATCAGTCATGTAAAGCTCATATAAAGAATAGAAAGTCATTGTTGGCGTGCCCTGCACCTTTTCCAGAAAAGCCCTTTCCCATTCCTTAGCGTTACGTTGCAGCTTAAAGCCACGCTTCATTTTCTGCTTGCGTGCCCCGGTGTAATCCGTGTAATAGGTCTTTACGAAAAATGTTCCCCTAGTTTCATCTTTAAATACTGGCATATTATAACCTCTTTTCTATATCTGGCGGCGATGTAGAAAGAGAGACAGCCATATTTGACAAAAATATGAGTTTGCCATATAATACCCTTAACAAGACAGCCGATAAGATAGCTCAAACCTATCCGCTTCGGTGAATAATTAAGTTAACTAAAGAAATAGCCGCCTAATCTTTACCAGAGAGCAGGGCGGCTATTTTCTGTCTTTGCCATTTCTGGCCAATGTAATAATAGCGCATATCATAATCACGAAAGTGAATAAATCACTATATGTAACCATGTTTACCATCCCCTTCCACAAGACTAGAAACGGATGATATGACCGCCCTACCGGCTGCCTTATTAAGCATATTATATTTTCTGGTTTGCGTATCCTAGCAGAATCACGCATATAAATCCTATTATGGTAAATTGTATAGCTTTAATATAAAAGTGTTGTATGAGCCTTTAAACGCTTCAAAACGTGTGCGCTATCTGCGGACATATTTAACGATTGATCTGAAGCACGGCAGGTCATTTTGTCCGGTTGTACCTACCTGGGAAGTTTTTCCTTCGTTGAACCCGTACTTTTTTTGTCTGGTTGTGCATGGTTTGCACTTCTGGATTTCGTGCGAAATTCGTTCGAAGCAGTTTTGTCCTACTGATCCCAAGCCATTATTGGCTTCGGCTATTCGTGAAATTCACGATTTGATCTACGGAATCCCGGGACTGCCTAAGTTCAACTTAGGGCTTCAACTCAAATTGATTTGTTGTCGTGTGAACCGGTCAAAAGGTCAATTTGTCCGGTTGCCACCGGATCCAATTTTGGATTGGGCGACCTAGGGAGTTTTTCCCTCGTTGAAAAAACGAACTGTCCATTTTGGATTGTATTAACCTTGGTTATCTTGGATTAAGTTATATTTTTTATCATTTCATATAATTTATCTCTATCCCAAAGTTTTACGTTTAATGCATTTGCTTCTTTCCTGGCTTGTGTTGTAAAGTATTGATTTGTTAATACAACAGCAACGTCTTTATGATAAAGACTTTTCCCAGAGTGAATTTGTTGGATGGCTGCGTTACCGATATTTGAAGAATAACATTTACATTGAATGGCATATGTTATGCTGTCTTTTTCTGCTAAAATATCTACACCATGATCGCCACTTGCCTGTGTAATTTCTATGTTAGAAAAATTATTATACTGCAACAAGTCTGCACAATAATTCTCAAATTGTTTTCCGTTCATATTATCAATGGATTTCAAAATGCTAGTATTATTAATTTGTAACATGCTGTTTTTCTCTGGATATATCATGTGTAAAGCTTGTCTAGAATCACAGACTTTAAATAAATCTTGCATTATACCAAGAGAAAAATGCTTAATGTCAAATTGTGAAAACATAAATAAGTAAATACCAGCCTTTTTTGAATTAAGTAATAGTTGGATTAAATCTATGTTTTCTATAAAGTATGATTTTACTAAATAAATTTCAGAAATAATAAAAATTATAGATGGAATTATATTAGTTGCTTTAGAGTTATATGAATATAGGTCCTTTACTTGAATTTCCGCAAATTTATGAAATCTTTCTGTCATCTCATTTTTTAATAAATCTATAGTAGTTTCTATTTTTAAGTGATCTGATACAATAGGAATGAAAAGCTGTGATAATGAACTATAGTCTCCATAGGACAAAGCATTTTCATCGTAAATAACTAATTTCATGGTTTTGGACGAATTATAAGTAAGTAATTGGTTTATTATATTGTGTTGATCTGCTTCAGTACACTTATATATTATGTAATGATCCAATTTTGATAGTTGTTGACCGTCGTTGGAAAAATTAGCAATAATATTTAAATATATTAAGAGCATATCTGCATCTGATAAAGTATTATCTACATCAATATTATTTTGTTGTTCTTGCCCATTAGTTGAAATAAATTCATATGTTTCAAATTCATTTAGAGACATAAGAATGCGACGAGGAGCAGTCCCTTCCTCCGAATCTACGATTCCCGCTTCTTCTAACTGATCCATAATATGAGATGCGCGGTTAAAACCAATGTTGAGGTTTCGCTGCAGAATTCCAATGGATCCTTTTTCTTTCCCAATCAGCAATCTGGCAGCATCTTCAAAATAGGTGTCCTTGTTGTTAATATTTATTTTTTGTATGTTTTTATTGTTGTTGATAGGAGTGCATTCAGATATATTGCGTGTGTCATTAATTGATATATTTGTACTAGTAAATAAATTTTTTGTTTTTTTTCTGTCTAGAAATTGATTAAAAAACATTGCTAATCTCCTGTAAAAACCAAAAAGAACTATTTTTGTTGCTTTCTTTTTTTTATATATTCTGGATCACTTAAATTTGTAATTAGTTCTTTTTTTATATCTTCCTCTGAACGCGTATCTTTTATTCCATCTATGACAAATGGAATAGAGGTACATATATAATCGGATATATTTTTTATATCTTCATTTTTTAATATAAAAGAATTATTTTGGGACTTAACAACATAATATACAGCTCCTCCAAGAGTTCCAGAAATAAGTTGTTGTTCAACAGTTCCGTAAATTTCTCTTAAAATAGTTAATATTGCGTCATGCATATTTTTATGAGGAAATAATTTTTTAAATTGTTCTGATTGCACAAAGTTATCTATCTCAGATTTTCTATGCATATACATTTTGAAATCTTTGGTTTGTACGTATTGACCTAGAGTCATATTATCTATCAGAGGCATATCAGTAAATTCAGTTATAGGGGTTTCTAATGCGTCAGCAATCTTTTGTAAGGTTTCTATTTTAGGATTAGCATTTCCATTTTCATATTTTCTTATTTGAGATTCATACATGCCGCATTTCTCACCTAACTGTTTTTGTGTAAGTCCTTTTTTAATACGAATTTCTTTAATTTTTGAGCCTGTCGGCATATAATCACATCCTTTCATATGGATATTATCACATATTTATTTGTATGTACAGATAAAAAAATATCTTATCATATATTGACAGATAAGAAAATATCTGATATTGTAAATGCAACAGATAAATATTTATCTGCAACAAAAGGAGGCGAGAAAAATGAAATTAAACTTGAAAAAACTAAAACTTGCAATGGCCTGTAAGTGTTTAAGTTCCAAAGGACTTGCAGAAAAAGCTGGAATCAACTATGTAACACTGATTCCATACTTGAATGGAAAGCGAGAACCTGGAACGGAAGCACTCGGCAAGATTGCCAAAGCACTGGACGTTGATCCAGAGACACTTATCGATTAGCAAAGCTTGGCGGCGATGTAGAAAGAGAGGTAGCTTATGAAAACTGTAATAGTTCGGAGAGGTTTGAAATTTAAATATTCCGTGTATACCGCTTCTGGTGAGTTTCTTTTCAATGCCCGGGGCATGAAAGAGATCAGAGACTATTACAGATGGGAGACAAGACACGGAAAGATTGAGATCAGAAAGGATATGTAGAAGAACTTAACGAGCTGAAAATTCAGCCGGTTGATTTTTTCAGAGAGGCAACATATAAGGATGCAAAAGGTCAGAAAGGATTTATAAGCATGGAAGATGAAAACATGGAAGAGGTAAAAGAAAAAGAAAAAAAGTTTTTAACAGCTGCGGATATAAGTGATCTGATCGGGTGCAGTGAGAGCTACGCATACTCAGTTATCAGAAAGCTGAATGATGAACTGCAAGAGCAGAAATATATCATTTTCCGCGGCAAGATTAACGCTAAGTATTTTTACAAGAGGGCAGGTCTTGCGGATGAATAGGAAAGGAGATTGAATAAATGGCAAATAGACGGATGTTTAGTCTTACGGTTGTAGATACTGATAAGTTTTTAGATATGCCATCAACAACACAAGCTTTATATTTTCATTTAGGAATGCGTGCCGATGATGACGGTTTTGTATCATCTCCAAAGAAAATAGCTGGAATAGCTAATTGCAGCATGGATGATTTGAAGCTACTGATTGCCAAAGGGTATGTTATACCGTTTGAAAGTGGTGTAATTGTTATAACTCATTGGAAACAACACAATTATATACAGTCAGATAGATATAGAAAAACAACCTATAAAAAAGAAAGAGAACAACTAGAATTAGTTGAAAATGTATACAAGTTGGATACAGAAAATATACAACAATCATCCAAAACGTATACACAGTATAGGTTAAGTAAGGATATAGTTAAAGATATAGAAAATAATTTATGTGCATCTGACAATGCACCGAAAGACAGCAAAGCGGCAATAAATGAATTTTTTGAAAGCATTTGGAAGTTATACCCTAGCAAAAAAGGAAAAGGTCAGATAAGCGATAGTAAGAAAAAAGTGCTTTATAATATCGGTTACGATGAATTAAGCAGAGCCATAGAACGATATAAGGCAGGACTTGCCAAGGATGAATGGAGGAAGCCACAGAATGGCAGCACCTTTTTCAATAGTGGTTATATCGATTATCTGGATGCAAATTATTCAGAACCCGAGCAGATAACAGATCCAGAGGAAGGAGATAGATCAATATATCAAGATGAAGAAGACTATAGAAGATTACGGGAAGAACTTGGATAGAATAAAAAAGAAACTGCCGGCAGAGCGTGAAGAGCTTTCACGAGAGCGCATAGAGTTGCAGGATGGGAAAATGTGTGATCTGGTAGCTTATGATGTTAAAGCCTATGGATATGTGGAATATGCCGAAAACATCGAGCAGAGCAATGGAGACTTCCGTAGGACTCGGTCTCTGATACCATTTAATTATCTAGATGCTAATATGAGCAAATTCAGATGGGATATATATGGCGTAGATGTAAAATTGCAGCAGGGAATAGCACAATCGTTTGTAGAGCAGTTTAAAAAGTACCAGAAAGCAGGTAAAGGCTTATATATATACTCAAAAACGAAAGGGAGCGGTAAAACATTACTAGCGTGCAGCCTTGCAAATGGAGTTATGGAACATTTGGATATATGTGTAAAATTCGTATCGGTTCCTGAATTGCTTGAAATGACAAAGAAGAGCTATAAAGATTTTTTGGAAAAAGAAGATATCGAAAGGATCCGCACGGCTGAATTACTGATCCTTGATGATATAGGCGCAGAAATAAAAAAAGAATGGGTGGATACGGAATTGTTCCGACTTATAGATTACCGGTATTCAAATCAGCGAGTGACAATATTTACAAGTAATATCTCTATGAACAATCTGAAGCTTAACGAGAGAATTGTAGATAGAATATTTAGTATGTGTATCAAGCTGGATTTACCAGAGAAGTCTATCAGAACCATGCAGGCACATGATGAAAATATGGAATTTCTGAGAAACATAATGAAAAACGCCCCGGACGGTGCTGGCACACCATCACCAGGGCAATGAAACCCGATAACAAGTCAAAAGACCGGATTCATTTGCATTGTAGCAGATTCTGGCAGAAAGGAGAAGTATGAAATGTAAAGAAATAAAAATAGGCGATGTGATGGATGCACTAATAAAAATGTGCGGTGAACCTGTATATAAGGTCATTGTGGAGGATTCCCAGGGGAATCAAATAGCAGTACCAACGTTTTATTTGCCAGCAACAACAAGATAGATAGGAGGAATAAAAGATGGCGGACACATTAAAAAAACTTATTCAAGAGGAAGTAGAAAAATGCAATAATTATGAATTATTAAAAGCTATATATGCATTTGTCAGAAGATTGAATAAATAATGAAATATCAAAATTAAAGGTACAGGGGGAGTTTAGATATATCTTGCTCCCCTATTTTGGTACGTAAAATGGGACAAATTTTTTTGTGGTTATTGTAAAATAAAACTAACAAAGAAAAGAGGTGATGGATGAATGACAAAGGCAGCTTTAGAAGCAAAAAGAGAATACGATCGGCAGTATAGAAAAAATAACCGTGAGAGATTAAATGAATACCAAAGAAAATGGCGAGAAAATAATCGTGATAAGCAAAAAAATAGTAATATCCAGTATTGGGAGAGAGTTGCCCTAAATAAGCAGAAGGAAGTGGAGATATGAGAAGATTATATGGTGTGATGGTAGATGAAGACGTAATAAAGAAACTTCCAGGTAATGGAAGCGGCTATACAGCTGAAGAAATAGAAGCTATGGCGACACGCGTAATTCCAACATACAGAGTAAAACAAGATATGATAGATTATGCAAAGAAAATTTATAACAAACAGCATAATCGACTTGTAGAATTAAATTTTGAAAAAGGACTTGATCCTGATGGGAATGAAATAAGGGTACAGGGGCGGCTTATTTGCCGTAAGGTATTTGGGATTTCGGTAGACAAAGAAACTTTCGATCAATATCAACAAAAACGGTATCAGGTCTGCGACAAAAATTTTCCTATGAACATAGTGGAAATTTATGCTAATAGCAAAGAGGTTGAGACAGAATTACCGGAAATGTCAAAAGCAGCAAAAAAAATTATAAATGAAGCCATTAAAGAAATTAATACAAAATTTGGGTATAAAAATATCAGCGAGGAAGGAAAAAATATGAAGAAAAACCATTTATCAGATTATTTGAAGGAAATGCAAAAGTTAAGAGATGAAGCTGCAATGAGAACTCAGGAAATTGATGAACATTGGAGGGAAGAGCAGGAAAAATACAGTAAGGTCTCAGGAATCAATGAAGCTAAATTGAATGAATTGGAAAGAACAGAAGCACGTTCCAGATATCTGAGGGCAAAGGAAACACATGATACAGAATCAGCAAACTTGAGAAAAAAGGTGCAAAAAACGCTTGATAATTTACAGGAAGATTTTTATGCCCAGGTAGAAGAGCGGTGCAGGGCGAAATCCAGCGATTTAGATGATGGGGTAATTAAATTATTACATAGCGGCATCCAGCTATCTGAAAACGAATTATATGGACTCTTGGATGATGCAAAATACAATCCGACAATGACTCGTTTGATATCTGATCATATCATGAATAATGTGATTGGGAATAAAGATGTTTCCAAAGATTCGAAGCTGCGACCATTAAGAGAAAAAGCTTTTCTGTGTAAAAAAGCGGCAAGTGGAAAAGAATACAGGCAAATGTTTGACAGTTTAAGAAGTTGGACTGAGAAAAATTATGCTACATCAGGAAGCGGATTCTCAGAGCAATACAACCAATTGCTGGAGAAAAGCATACTGACTTTTGACGCATACGAGGGCGTAGAGCATAAAAAGATAAATTTGGAAGATCGATTACCGGAAGAAAGTGAGGAATAAAATAGTATGTTAGTTTTAATTGGAATTTTTAGTTTTTTAACATTGATATGTTCCTTTTTTGGAATGTGTGCATTATTAGCAATTTATAGCAATCTGAAAGACGGAAAGGATAGATAGCGTGATAAAGGTAAACATTGATGAAAAAGAACTACAGGATGGCTCGCACATTGAGATACGAAAAAGAAAAGAAGGGATTGTCGTTGTTAAAATTCCAAAAGGTACTATGTTAAAAGATGTACTGATCCAGACTGACAGTATACATACAAATAACTGAATATAGAGTGTTGCGTTTAATGAAATGCAATAAAAGTTCAATGGAGCTGATTTCTTAGAGATAGGAGATTAGCTCTTTTATTTTTTATGAAAGACGAGGAAAACAAATATGGACAATATTTCATTAAAAACAGGAGTAAAGGAAATTGCAATAAGAAACGAGGATGATGAGGTAGTAACGATTTTAAAAATTAACACGTCAGATTCCAGCACATTTAATAAATTTAATCTCATTGCTGAACATTTACATGAACTGAGTGCTAAAAGCCAGCAGGAAATAAAAAAATGGTACGAGGATCATGGAAAACATGATCAAGATATCACAATAGAAGATGTATGTGCAATCAATAGCATACGTACAAAGTTTTTGAAAAACATTTGTGATGAATTAGATGAGCTTTTTGGAAAAGGAACCATAGAGCAGATCTATGGGAATATTATTCCAGATGAAGTTGCAATCACGGAATTTGTAGATTCTGTAACACCTATTGTAAGCAGATTTTTTAATGAGAGGATTGCTGAAAATAAGAAAAAATACAGTCCAAGCAGAAAACCAAATCAAAAAATAACTTCAAATAATTAAGGCGGTGGCTCAATGAGTGAATTTGATGGTGAGATCCGTATAAATACCAAAATTAATACAGCTGATGCAGAAAAGATGCTTATGAAGCTTGAAGAAAAAATGCAGCAAAGCGCAAAACAATGTGAAAAAATACAGGCAAAAATGAAAGAGCTGGCAAATCAGAAGATCCCGACAGAAGAATTTGCACAAGTACAGGCGCAAATTGAGAAAGATACAGCATCTTTGAACAAGCTTATTGAACGAATGGATAAATTTACAGCGTTAGGCGGTAAGACAGATAGTAAAGCGTTTAAAAGTATGCAATATGATGTAGAACAGCTCAGGAATTCAATCAAACAGGCGAAAGCTGATAAGCAGGCAATGCAGGCAGATGGCAGTGATTATATAAATCCGAAGACAACACCGCAATATCAAGAATTAAACACTCAATTACAGAATACACAGAGTGAATTTAATAGCTTAAAAGAGGCAAGCAGACAAGCAGCCAGTGAGTTATTAAAAACAGGAAATAAGGGAAATACAAGCTTCTTAAATATTGGAAAAGCTGCAGAAGCAGCAAAAAAAGTTGTCGGTGGAGTTGCTTCTGTAGCAGGAAAAGTAAAAACGGCTATGGGAAACATGGCAAATAAGGCGGGGAAAGCTTTTTCCAAGTTAACAATGCATACGAAAAAATCTAACAGTGCGTTGAGTAGATTCGGGAATACAGTCAAACAGCTGGCCTTGTCTATGGTGGTCTTCCAGGTGATTTCCAAAATATTTAATGCGATGGTGGAAAGCATTAAAAGCGGTATTCAGAATTATGCAAAGTATTCGGATAAATTTAATGAATCTATGTCTGCTTTTAAAACGTCATTAGATAATTTAAAAAATTCTGCTGGTGCGGCCGCAATGCCAATAGTAAATGCATTGCTTCCTGGAATAACAGCCCTATGTGATGGATTAACAAGAGCGGCCAATTTTGCAAACCAATTGTTTTCTACTCTGGCAGGGAAAACTACATGGAGTAAGGCAGTAAGTCAACAGAAAGATTATGCAAAGTCACTAGATAAAACAGCCGGCGCAGCAAAAAAGACAGCTGGAGCTTTAGCTTCATTTGATGATCTAAATATATTACAGAAAACAGACAGTGAAAGCACAGGCGGTGGAACATCTACAGAACAGGTACAGTATACCGAAGAAAAGATACCAGATAGTGTCAAGAAAATCAAAGAGATGCTCGGAGAGAGTGACTGGACAGAATTAGGAAGTATGATTGCAGACAAAATCAATAAAGCAATGGAGAATATTGATTGGGAAAGCATTCAATAGGAATCAGAACTGATTGGTACACGCATTGGAACGCTCATTAATGGTTTTGTGGCAGAATTTGATTGGAATCTTTTAGGAAAGACTGTTGCAGAGGGGATTAATACAGCACTTATATTTTTGAATACTTTTTTGACTACAGTGGATTGGATAGCAATAGGTTCGGCATTTGCTACAGGTATCAATGGATTTGTTACAAATCTTGATTGGAATTTATTAGGCACAACAATAGGAAATGGCTTCAATATGGCTATTGATAGCTTTTATGGATTTGTTAGCACACTTAACTGGAGCAAACTCGGCACAAGCCTTGGAGAAAGCATACAGAGTGCATTAACTACTATTGATTGGGAAACACTAGGAAAATCTGTTTCAGATGGATTTATTGGTCTACTTGATTTTATTACTGAAGCCATTTACGCAATAGATTGGAAACAGCTTGGAAATGATGTGGCAGCTGTTGTAAAAAATATAGACTGGGATGGTGTCTCAGATGCTCTTTTTGAGGGTATAGGTGCAGCGCTTGGCGCATTAGCAGCATTTTTACAGGGATTGCTGGAAGATGCATGGAATAGTGTTGTGGACTGGTGGTATGACGCTGCTTATGAAGACGGTGAGTTTACAATGGAAGGACTCTTGAATGGAATCACTGAGAAACTTACAGACATTGGCAACTGGATAGATGAACATATCTTTCAACCATTCATGGAAGGCTTTAGAAATGTATTTGGAATACATTCACCTTCTACGGTTATGCAGGAAATGGGAGGCTACATAATTGACGGCTTAAAAGAGGGGCTTCTCGGAATATGGGAAAAGGTTGAATGGATTATTACAGAATTCAAGGAAAAATTAAAGGAAGCTTTTACAAATGCAAAGAACAATACTATTTCCATTTTTTCGTCTATGAAAACAAAAATGATTGATATTTTTAAAGGTATGTGGAGCGGAATGAAAAATGTTATTAATACAATTATTAATGGCATTGAATTCATGGTAAATCGTGTTGTAGATGGAATAAATAATATGATAAATGCTTTGAACAGATTATCCTTTGATATTCCAGATTGGGTACCCCAGTTAGGCGGAAAGAGTTTTGGATTATCTATTCCTACAATTCCAACTGTAAGTATACCTCGCCTTGCCAATGGTGGTATTACGACAGGATCTACATTAGCCAATATCGGAGAAGCCGGAAGAGAAGCTGTCCTACCGCTTGAAAATAATACCGGCTGGATGGATGACCTTGCTTCTAAGCTTGCAAGCAAAATGCCGGACTACAGCGGTGCAAAGACGGTAGTTCTGGCGGTGGATGGTAAAGAGTTCGCAAGAATCAATCTACCGTATTTACAGGACGAAGAAATAAGGCTAGGAATTGTGGAAGGATAGGAACAAGCCTATATAGAAATAACTGCTTATAATAACTCGTATGAAATGATTTTGCACAAGGGAGAGCTTTTATGAATAATAAACAAACAGTAATAGATATGGCGATGGAATTAGATTCTACAATTGGACAATATATAGCAGATGCTATTATCGATCATGTTTCTTACGATAAGCTTGTAAAGAAAATGGCACATCAAGGGAAGGGATTTCCGATTAGCAGGACACAATTTTATAGAAAAAGAAAAAAATTGTTAAAACAAATTGACGAAGAAAAAGTGTAAATCAGACATTACCAGATGTTATTACTCTGTCAGATGGAGGTATAAGGTGATAAGTGGATGAATAGTAAAATCAAACTGAAGTGGAAAATATTCGCAGATGAATATATAAGGAATGGTGGCAATGCAACACAGGCATACATAAGCGCTGGCTATAGTGAGAATGGAGCAAATCGAAGTGCACAAAAGCTACTGTCAAAAACTGTCATTTCACAATATATAGCGGAAAAAATGGAGCAAATTGAGAAAGAACAGCACCGGGATATCATGTCACTAGCAGAAATCCAGGAGCGGAGAAGCAGGATAGCGAGGGGTGAAGTCATTGACGGACTGGGATTCGCCCCGGACTTCTCTGACCAGCTTAAGGCAATGGATAGTTTGGAAAAAGTTTTGATGATTGCAGAAAGACAGAAAGTAGAGAATGAAGAGAAAGAAAATCGAGAGAAAGCGGCAATGTGGACGATTCCGATTACAGACATAACAAGCGATTTCGTAGCAATATATCGAACAGTTCATGAGGCTTTTGCGGGAGAGGTTGATGTACATGAGATTATCTCGAAGGGTGGGCGAGGTTCTATCAAGTCGAGTTTTTGGGGAAATTTATCATATGAGACAATCAGACAGGATCCACAAGCTCATGTTGTTTATACGAGAAGATATAAAGTAGACTTAAGAAGCTCTGTTTTTAATCAGTTCATGAAGACTGTCATAAGATATCATGACCTTGACAACTGGGATTTTAAACAATCTCCAATGTGTGCAGTTTATAAACCAACCGGGCAAATGGTCATGTTTGTCGGAGCAGATAAGCCGATAAGTTTAAAATCGTTCAACGTGCCATTCGGATATGTTAAGATGCTGATCCATGAGGAGTGCGACGAGATGGCAGGTGTGGAGCAGATGGACAACATTGAAGATACTTTCCTGCGAGCAGATACCCCATCACTCGATATTAAAATCTTCAATCCTCCAAAGTCAAAAAATAATTTTATGAATGAGTACACCGAAGAGTGTAAAAATAAGCCACAGACACGGATCTGTCACAGCTATTATAATAATGTCCCGGTAAAATGGCTAGGCAAGCGATTCTTCGAACGTGCGGAATGGTTTAGGATTCACAAACCATTATATTATAAAAACAACTACTTAGGCGAAGTCACTGGAACAGGTGGCGGCATCTTCGACAATTTAGAAATCCGGAAAATATCGGATGAAGAGTTAATGACATTCGATACAATAAACCACGGCTTAGACTTCGGATACACGCATCCACAGGTATTCAGCCAGAACTACTACGACTACGAGACGGACACTCTTTATATTTTTGGCGAAGTTTATTCAAAAAAATGTAAAAACTCTACCTTTGCCAGAAAGATAAAGAAGTTTATGAATGTGGAGATCATTTGCGATTCTGCCAGACCGGACGGAATAGCAGAGATGCAGGACTGGGGTTTTAATGCGATTGGGGCAAAGAAAAGATGGGGGAGCGGAAAAGGAAGAGATTACTGCTGGGAGTGGCTTCAGCGATGTAATAAGATCGTGATTGATCCGGAGCGCTGCCCGAATACAGAAAGCGAGTTTAAAAAGGCAGAGCATGAACAGCTTCCAGATGGTTCATTCTCGGATGCTTACCCGACCTTAGAAGAGGATACGATAATGGCAAACATTTATGCATTGAACAGGATTATCATGACCAGCCGAAGGAATGACGGTCTTTATGATGATGATGTTGAAGAAGAAACTGTTTGGAATGAAAAGAATGTATAAAACACAAAGAAATTATGAAAATGTACAGAGAGCTTTATTTAATGGCGTAGGATGCTATGAAATACCCATGATAGAACCTACACAATTCGATAATGCAGAGTTTATAGGGTTCAATTATGCAAAAATGGCATGTTCATCATGGTTATTTGCATTCAGAAAATTCAGAAAAGTTACATGATCCATTAATCGCCGATGATAAGAAGCTGCTTGAAAAGGTAAAGAAGATATGGCATAATCGTGGCAGGTAAATATAGTTTAAGTCTGGTAGAATACTTGTTATAAGAGGTCTGCGTTCAAATCGTCGGTATTTACCCTAAATTTCGTGATTTTGTAAGAGGATGTACCATAATGGTATGTCCTTTTATATATTTATGGTAATGCATGATATACTAGGCAAAATATTGCTGTTAATCCTAATAAGTGAATGATACTATTATGATACTAAGAATTGTAACAGAGCTGATAAAATGCGTTAAAAATGACGTTTTTGCACCGGAAAACAACGGAAAACGCGAGAAAAAGCACGTAGAAAAGCATAAATAATAAAAGAGCGTCTTGCACAGATGAAATAGAAAAATAACCGTCCAGTCTCCCTAGCCGGTGGCGTGGACGGTTATTTTTATGGCAGGGTGTGTCATTGGTTTGTTCAACATGCACAAATTACAGAGCGAAAATGTGCGAAAAAGCAGAAAACTTGCTTGAAAAAAAGACCGGAAACGAGTATTATATAGTATATATACGATTTTTGTAGGAAGAAGGGAGTTGGAAGAATGGCATTACCAAGTATTTCTACACCAAAAGTGAAGACCGTGAATAAAGACTTAGAGGCATGGATCAGACTCCCTGCACTGGAAGAAGGAGAACACTATACGATCGAGTATCTGCACGAGGTATTACGGGTGAACCAGATTACTTATGGAATTGATGAAGCACAGCTTCAGAAGATCCTCGATGAAGAAATCTATGAACAGGACGTACTGGTGGCAAGAGGCATACCGGCAGTAGAGGGACAGGATGGATTCTATGAGTATAAGGTGAATATGAACCTTGAGAAAAAGCCAAAGATACTGCCGGACGGATCCGTAGATTACTGGTCCATGTACAGTGTACAGTCGGTTCAGAAGGATCAGGTCATTGCGATATATCATCCGGCTGTAAAGGGAACAGATGGAATCGGAGTTTCCGGAAAACCGATTGCCGCAAGGGTTGCCAGAGAACAGGGAACACTTCGCGGAACCGGTTTTGGACGAAGCGAGGATTACCTTACCTATTTTTCGCTGATGGATGGGAAGATTGATATTGAGAATGATAAGATCAGGATCCAGCCAATCTATGAGGTGAGCGGAGATGCGAATCTTACTACCGGAAGCATAGATTTTACAGGAGATATTGTGATCCACGGCAGTGTGGAATCCGGAGTTACGATCAAGGCAACCGGAAGTATCACGATTGATGGAAACGTGGAAGCATGCAATCTGGAAGCCGGTAAGGATATCATTTTAAGAAGTGGAATGGTCGGAGGGAACAAGGCACATGTCAGAACCAAAGGAAATCTGTATGCAAAGTTTATTGAGTATACAGTCATCCAGGTAGAGGGAGATATGGAGGCAGACGTATTGCTCAACTGCACAGTTGCGTGCAGAGGATCTATTCTGATCCAGGGCAGAACAGCGAAGATCATCGGTGGAGATGTCAGCGCAGTCAAGGGAATCAGGGCTACCACGATCGGAAATGAAGCAGAGATGCGGACAGCTGTGACCGTTGGAGTAAGTGCGGACTGTATTTCAAGACTGAATCTGCTGAAGAAGAAGATGGATATTACCAAAATGGAACTTGATAAGATCGAACAGGGACTTGCCAAGTTCGAAGAGATGCAGAAGGAGCGCGGAGTAAGCTATAAGGAAGATCCGAGAAGAGTGGCACTCTTGCGTACCAGAATCCAGAATACGGCTACACTTGCAGGAGATGAGGGCGAAGTGAAGCGGCTTGAGCGCATGATTTCAGATGGGGCGAATGCAACGGTCTGTGTGACAAGAGATGTATTCCCTGGGGTATCCATAGCGATCAGGGATCAGGTTTTAAATGTGAAGAACAATGCAAAATGCGTGGAGTTCTATCATCTGAACGGAAAAATCTGCACGAGAACAGCAGAGGATTAACGGACAGTAACATGCAAAGGATTAAGAAATAAAAAAGAGCAGGATAGCATTTCAGGGGAAACAGGTTACAACCATAATTTTCCTGAAATGCTATTTTTATATTTCATATTATTGACGAAAAACTACTTTATTTTAATGGAAATTTCATAATTTGACATTGAAAGTGAATTCTTCCTATATTATAATCAATCAGTGAGAAAGAAATGATCAGTCAGTACAGGAAAGGTACGGGAATTAATATGATAAATTTTGAAGAAGAATTGAAAAACTTTAAACCAAGTCTGGAAGTGGAAGAGGCAGAGCAGGCAATCTATAATCATGAGCTGACAGACATGACGGATGTTATGCAGGAAATGCTGCAGGAATTAAAGCAGCAGAACAGATAACAGGTAGATCACATGCACAGTGGCATGACAGATAGAGAGGTTTTTCATGAGATGTTATAATTGCGGTGCAGAACTTGGCAAGGGAGATAACTGTCAGAACTGCGGAACGAATGTAAAAGTATACAAAAAGATTTTGATGGCATCCAATGCCTATTACAATGATGCATTGGAGAAAGCCGGTGTCAGGGATTTGTCAGGGGCAATTGAGAGCCTGAAAATCAGTCTGCGTTTTAATAAATTAAATATTGATGCAAGAAATTTGCTTGGATTGATCTACTACGAGATGGGAGAAGTGGTGACTGCCCTCACGGAGTGGGTGATCAGTAAGAATTATCAGCCGAAGGATAATCTTGCGAGCAGGTACTTAGATGAAGTGCAGAAGAATCAGGCAAGATTGGATTCTGTCAATCAGACGATCAAGAAATACAATCAGGCATTGCTTTACTGCAAGCAGAACAGCCGTGATCTTGCAATCATTCAGTTGAAAAAAGTATTGTCGCTGAATCCAAAGCTGGTGAGTGGACATCAGCTTCTGGCGCTTTTATATATTCAGGAAGGACGCTATGATCTTGCGAAGAAATCACTGCGGAATGCCGGTAAAATCGATGCCAATAATACTTTGACACTGCGGTATCTGAAAGAAGCCAATGCAGCCTTAAGAGAGCAGAATCCGAGCAAGAAGCAGAAGAATGATGAACTCATTTCCTATCAGAGTGGCAATGAGACAATCATCCAGCCAAAATATCTGAAGGACAATTCTGCAGTCGGTACGATCATTAACATGGTGATCGGAATCGCAATCGGAATTGCAATCACCTGTTTCCTTGTGGTTCCTGGCGTGAGAAGAACCGTGATGAACAATACGAAAGCAGAAGTGCTGGATGCAAATAATACGATTTCTTCCAAGAATCAGACGATCACAAGCCTGCAGAGTCAGGTGGATGACCTTACCAGTCAGATTACGGATGCGAAGAATAGCGAGGAAGAATCTGCCAACAAACTGGAAAGCTATGACAAACTTCTGACTGCATATGAGACATACACCACAGGAGACATTGAGAAGGCAGGAGATGCATTGAGCAGTGTCAATGTGGATGACCTGAGTGCAGATGCAAAGAGTATTTATGATACCATCAATGCACAGGTGAATGCCGAATACATGGCTGCATTATATAAGGAAGGTTATGATGCATATTCCGGCAAAAAGTATGATGATGCCGTGAGTGCACTTTCCAAAGTCGTCGAGATGGATGAAACCTATGAGAATGGAAATGCACTGTACTATCTTGCACAGGCATACCGCAAGAACGAGGATATGGAAAATGCCAAAATCTATTATCAGAAAGTGGTAGAATTGTATCCAAATACAGAGCGCGCTGCAAACTCACAGAACTATCTGGATCAGAGTGAGACAGACACCGCCCGTTAATAAAAAGACAAACTGATATTAAAAAGTACGAAGGAGATCGAACCGGAAATTCCGGGGAGACTCCTTCTTTTTTTATTCATGACAATAAAATGTCTGCGGAGCGAGCATTCTATTGTTGAAAATCATAAGCAGAATGGAAAGAGAGGAACAAGAGCATGAAAAGCCAGTATATTATGGAAAAAGGATGTTTAGTTGTCTATGTGCCGCGTGAGTTAGACCATCATCAGGCAAACCGCATCCGCACGGAGACAGATCTTCTGATCGACACCTACCATGTCAGACATCTTGTGTTTGATTTTACAGAGACAGAGTTTATGGACAGCTCCGGGATTGGGGTGATCATCGGGCGGTGCAAAAACTTAGGCTATTCCGGCGGGGATGTGAGTGCGTGCCATCTGAACGAGCGCGTGGACAAGATATTTACCGTATCCGGGTTGAAAAAAATCATTCAGGTAAAAGAATAGGAGATAGTGGAGGAAGTAAAAATGAGCAGTCAGAACGAGATGAAACTGATATTTGATGCCAGGTCGGTGAATGAAAGTTTCGCCAGGGTGGCGGTTGCGGCATTTATAGCAGAATTAAACCCAACGTTAGACGAGATTGCGGATATCAAGACGGCCGTGTCCGAAGCGGTGACGAATGCGATCATTCATGGTTACCATGAACCGGAACAGAAAGTGGAACTCCTGTGTCAGATTTGTGGGAATGAGGTTTCCATCACCGTTTCGGATACAGGAGCAGGCATTGCGGATGTGTCAAAAGCGATGGAACCTTTTTATACGACAAAACCGGAACTTGAGCGCTCCGGGATGGGATTCTCTTTTATGGAAGCGTTTATGGACAGGCTTGAGGTAGTATCCGAGCCGGGAAAAGGGACAAGCGTACATATGGTAAGAAGACTGGGAAATCAGGAAGGCTAGCCTATGGTGCGACAGGCGGAACTGATCAGACAGGCACAGGATGGGGATAAAAAAGCCAGGGACAAAGTCGTTTCGGACAACCTTGGATTAGTGCACGCAATTGTCCGCAGATTTGAAAAAAGAGGGCATGACAGGGAGGAACTATTTCAGATCGGATGTATCGGACTGATAAAAGCAATCGATCATTTTGATCTGTCGTTAAATCTTGCATTTTCCACTTATGCAGTACCCATGATCACAGGGGAGATACGACGTTTCCTGCGTGACGATGGCATGGTGAAAGTGAGCCGGAGTTTAAAAGAAAATGGATACAAAATCAGCAGGGCAAAAGAAGTTCTCACAACAGAGCTTGGGAGAGATCCGAGTCTTTTGGAGCTATCTGCCATGACAGAACTTGGCACAGAGGAGATCGTGATGGCATTGGACGCTAACCGTGGGGTGGAGTCCATTTACCAGCCGGTCTGCGGCTCAGACGGAGATGAACTTTTACTCATTGACCAGATTGGAGATCAGAGCGATGTCTATGAGGAGCCGGAGAAGGAGGCTGTTTTAAACAAAATGGTGATCAGGCAGCTGATGGATACGCTCGACGAGACAGAACAGCAGATCATCCGGCTGCGGTATTTTGAAAATAAAACGCAGTGCGAGGTGGCAGGAATACTTGCAGTGACACAGGTGCAGATCAGCCGGAATGAGCGGAAAATCCTTGCAAAACTCCGGGAAAAACTGGAGTCATAACGTCATTTGCCGGAAAGAAAATCTTGAAGAGCGAAACCATCAATGATATAGTGAAAGGAGGAAACGCAAACAATAACCGGCAGTGATAGCAGACTGACAGAGCGTCAGGAGTGAGGGAGTACAAGAGCAGATGAATGGAAAACAGATCAGTGATACACAGAGGAATAACAGAACTGCATTGACAGGGCATACCATAGAAGCGTTGATCGTGGTCGTCTTTTATGCGTGCAGATTTATCAGGGGAGAGCGGAGTCTTGGATATTTCCTGGTGATCACGGCATTGGCACTGATCCCGGTCATACTGGGACAGTTTTTCTTTTTGAAGGACAGAGAGACAGGTATGATCAAACACACGGTAGGAATCGGATTTGCCATTACGTATTCCTTCATGGTGCTGACGACCGAGGAAGCGAACATTTATGTGCTTGTCATACCGATGATTTTACTTGTAAGTGTATTTAATGATGTAAAATTTTCCGTGCAGATCAATACAGGAACGGTTATCTTAAGCCTGATCATGACGATTGGTGGAGCTTTTACCGGAAAGTTCGGTTATCAGGGCAGCGATGAAGCAATCGTGCAGGTGACAGCCATGATACTTGTCGCAGTGTATTCTATCTATGCAGCGCAGACATCGAATGCAAACAATCAGCAGAAAATGGAGAATATTAAGGAAGCGCAGAGCAAGACAGAGCTTTTGCTGTCCGATATTTCCAATATGTCACAACAGATGCAGAGTGGAATGGAAGATATCTATGGAAAAGTTGAGAACCTCAACAGTGCTTCTAAATTGACCAAAGATGCAATGTCAGAGGTTGGCAGTGGTACGACGGAAACCGCAAACGCTGTGCAGACACAGATGCAGCAGACAGAAGCAATCCAGCAGAAAGTTGAGATGGTCAGCAGTGTTGCGGAACGCATTAACCAGAGTATGCAGCAGACTTTGCAGGTACTTGAGAGCGCAGGAAAAGATATGGATGTGCTCGTATCACAGGTAGATCATTCCGTAGAAAAAGGTGACAGCGTTGCAGGACAGCTAGAGACATTAGACAAATACATTGAAGAGATGCATTCCATCGTGGAACTGATCTCCGGTATTACCTCGCAGACAAGCCTTTTAGCTTTAAACGCAAGTATTGAGGCAGCAAGAGCGGGTGAGGCCGGAAGAGGATTCTCTGTTGTTGCGACAGAGATTTCCGGTATGGCAACACAGACCAAAGAGGCAACGGTACATATTACAGAGTTGATTGAGAATATTTCCAATGCGATCAGCGAGGTGGTTTCGGTGGTGCGCGAGATGATCGGTGCAATTAATGAGGAAAAGCAGTCCACTGAGAATACTGCCAATAATTTTTCGGATATCCAGAGCAATACGCTTGATATCCAAAGCAACATGGAGCAGTTAAACAGCAATATTGAGGAATTGAAAACTGCAAATGAACAGATCGTGCATTCGATTGAAACAATCTCGGCAATCTCAGAGGAGGTATCTGCACACGCAAATGAGACAATGAGTGCACAGGAAGATAATTCGGATGTACTGAACAAGATCACGGATCGTATGCAGCAGTTGATCCAACTTACAAAGCAGGAGGCATAATAACGTGAAAGCTTACGATAATTATATTTTTGATTTATATGGAACGCTGGTTGATATCCATACCGAGGAGAATGATCCTCTGGTATGGAAAAAGCTGGCGCTTTTTTATGGCTATTATGACGCCGATTATTCATCGGAAGAATTAAAAGAAAGATATGCTGCAATCATTGCAGGCGAGGAGTCTAAGATGAAATCTGAGAAAAAAGATGATGCTCATGAAGCACATCCGGAAGTTCAGATTGAAGAGGTCTTTCAGAAGCTTTTTGAGGAAAAAGGCGTGAAGGCAGATCCTACACTTGCCGTTCATGCAGGGCAGTTCTTCCGGATCCTTTCTACCGATTATGTAAAACTCTATGACGGAGTGACAGATTTGTTAGAAGCATTAAAAAAGAAGGGCAAAAAGATTTATCTGCTTTCGAACGCACAGCGCATTTTTACAGAGTATGAGATGCACACACTTGGAATCGCAAAGTACTTTGACGATATTTTCATCTCTTCAACCTGTGGGGTAAAAAAACCGGACAGCAGATTTTTTCAATTATTGATTGATAAATATAATCTTGATATAACAAAAAGCATCATGATTGGAAACGATGGCATAAGCGATATCGCAGGAGCGAAGAGTGTCGGACTCGATACCTTTTATATTCATTCGAATATTTCTCCAAAGCTGCCGGAAGAGACCGTCATATTACCGGATGGCACTGAAAAAAAACGGAAGATCATGCCGGATGCAGACTTTGTGTTAGATGGAATGGACATGGAGAGAGTCAGAGAGATGCTGCTCGGAGAATAAGAGAAGACTATCAGCGTAGATTACCATCAATCCACAATTCACAATTTCTTCACAAAATAATTAGCACTCACCTATTGACAGTGCTAACAACTCGTGATATAACATACTCGTAACAAAGGAAAACCACTGCGAAAGAAATTTCGTAACTGACAGAAGACGTTCCAGCCAGCAAGGTGGGAAGGTCTTTTCTTTCAATCAGAAGGTTTTTCTTTTTCACATAGATAACAGAGATAGATACGAGGGAGGTAAGCGTATGAACATTCAGAAATTTACTCAGAAATCAGTAGAAGCCATTAACGATTGTGAAAAGCTCGCCTATGAATATGGAAATCAGGAGATCGAGCAGGAACACCTTTTAGTCGCCCTGTTACGTCAGGAAGATGGACTGATTCCAAAATTAATAGAGAAAATGGAGATCCAGAAAGAACATTTTGTGGATAACGCAGAGCGCCATTTAGCTGCCCGTGTAAAAGTATCCGGCGGACAGGTTTATGTGGGACAGGATCTGAATAAGGTACTTGTCCATGCAGAGGATGAGGCAAAAGCAATGGGAGACGAATATGTTTCCGTGGAACATTTGTTTTTATGCCTGATCAAATATCCGAATAAGGCAATGAAGGAAATCTTCAAGGAGTATGGAATTACCCGTGAACGGTTTTTGCAGGCGTTGTCAACGGTAAGAGGAAACCAGAGAGTGGTATCCGATAACCCGGAGGCAACTTATGACACACTGGAAAAATATGGATACGATATGGTAGAACGTGCGAGAAACCAGAAACTTGATCCGGTGATCGGACGTGACGCAGAGATCCGTAATGTGGTTCGTATCCTTTCCAGAAAGACAAAGAACAACCCGGTTCTGATCGGTGAGCCTGGTGTCGGTAAGACGGCTGTTGTCGAAGGACTTGCACAGCGGATCGTCCGCGGTGATGTTCCGGAGGGATTAAAGGACAAAAAATTATTTGCACTGGATATGGGCGCACTGGTTGCAGGCGCCAAATATCGTGGTGAGTTTGAGGAACGTCTGAAAGCGGTTCTCGATGATATCAAAAATTCCGATGGACAGATCATCCTGTTTATCGATGAACTTCATACCATCGTGGGAGCAGGAAAAACAGACGGTGCGATGGATGCAGGCCAGCTGTTAAAACCAATGCTTGCCCGTGGTGAGTTACACTGTATCGGTGCGACCACCTTAGATGAGTACCGTGAATATATCGAAAAAGATGCTGCTTTGGAGCGTCGTTTCCAGCCGGTACAGGTGGATGAGCCGACCGTTGAGGATACCATTTCCATCCTGCGTGGCCTGAAAGAGCGTTACGAAGTATTCCACGGTGTAAAAATTACAGACTCGGCACTGGTATCTGCGGCAGTGCTCTCAAACCGTTATATTTCCGACCGTTTCCTGCCGGATAAGGCAATCGACCTCGTGGATGAGGCATGTGCCCTGATCAAGACGGAACTGGATTCCATGCCGACAGAGCTGGATGAGTTAAACCGTCGTGTCATGCAGATGGAGATTGAGGAGACAGCTCTGAAAAAAGAGACGGATCGTCTGAGCCAGGAGCGTCTTGCGGATCTTCAGAAGGAACTGGCAGAACTTCGTGATGAATTTAACACAAAGAAAGTACAATGGGAAAACGAAAAGAAATCAGTTGAAAAAGTCCAGAAACTTCGTGAAGAGATCGAGCAGGTCAAGAATGAGATCAAGACTGCACAGCAGAATTATGATCTGGAAAAAGCGGCAGAACTGCAGTATGGAAAACTTCCACAGCTGCAGAAACAGCTGGAAGTTGAGGAAGAGGAAGTTAAGAATAAAGATCTTTCGCTGGTACATGAGAACGTCAGCGAGGAAGAGATCGCACGTATTATTTCCCGCTGGACGGGTATTCCGGTCGCAAAGCTGACCGAGAGTGAACGTAACAAGACACTGCATCTGGACGAGGAGCTGCATAAACGTGTCATTGGTCAGGACGAGGGTGTCACAAAAGTGACAGAGGCCATCATCCGTTCCAAAGCCGGAATCAAAGATCCGAGCAAACCAATCGGTTCGTTCCTGTTCTTAGGACCTACCGGTGTCGGTAAGACAGAACTTGCAAAGGCTCTGGCAGCCAGTCTTTTTGATGACGAATCCAATATGGTGCGTCTTGATATGAGTGAGTATATGGAGAAATATTCCGTGTCCCGTCTGATCGGAGCGCCTCCGGGATATGTCGGATATGATGAAGGCGGTCAGCTGACGGAGGCAGTCCGTAGAAAACCGTATTCGGTTGTCCTGTTCGATGAGGTCGAGAAAGCACATCCGGATGTATTCAATGTATTATTACAGGTGCTGGATGACGGACGTATCACGGACTCACAGGGAAGGACCGTTGACTTCAAGAATACGATCATCATCATGACATCGAACCTCGGATCAGCCCATCTGCTGGAGGGCATTGATGAGAATGGTGATATCAATCCGGCTTGTGAGGAAGCGGTCATGAATGAACTTCGTGGACATTTCAGACCGGAGTTTTTGAACCGTCTCGATGAGATCATTATGTTCAAGCCTCTGACAAAAGACAACATCGGCAATATCATCAATCTGCTGATGAACGATCTGAACAAACGTCTTGCTGACCGTGAGATTACGGTAGAACTTTCAGACAGTGCAAGACAGTTCATCGTTGATCACGGATATGATCCGATCTATGGTGCAAGACCTCTGAAACGTTTCTTACAGAAACA